>BNJS01004015.1_pt1 | contig 128519 bp, 186 predicted proteins | sample 8540461 | NCBI WGS metagenome assembly BNJS01 (sample SAMD00202454, study PRJDB9452) | human saliva metagenome | isolation source: human saliva | place: Japan
CGGTTTCTGATTTGGCCAGGTGGGGCGTTTCTGCTGAAGACATTCGCCGAGATGTTGAAAAAAGACTTCGGCTGATTTGTCGCTCCACGTCGACGAAATTCGTCCACACTACTCGCAACGAGAATGGACGAAAACAGCGGAGAGATTTGTCGCGCGACAGCGTTCCGCGAAACCGTATCTCTCACACACGCGCTCGAGGCCGCGGTTACGAAGATGCCGTGCGCAATGCGGTAGGCGCAACGGCAATTCGGACACCATCGGCACCATGGCCGCGCGTTGCCGAAGCGCTCTACGGTATCCGCGCTCGATGGCGGAACTATCCGCGTCATCGACTTTACACGCTTGCTGGAATCGTGTCGGTAACTTCGAAACGTTTCCGGGCCAACTATATTGAGGACGAGGCCCGAGCCTCAGCACGATATCTATTAGCCCAGGGGATTTTCTCCCCTGCGCACTGGCACGTATTCGACAAAAGCCTTGAACACCTTATATATAATTGTTCGGGCGTTATATATACGTCGTTCGCAGTTCTTGATGAAAGAAAGTGGTGGGCGCTTACGCTTTCGCGCCGCCCCATAATCGTTGCATGCGCTCGGCCCGACTTCATTTCTTGGGCATTGTCAGCCGGATGCAGAAGCGATCGACTCGTATCCTGGGTTTGGCGGTGACAATGCTCTACTGGATGATCGTGCGGATAGTGATAATCTTGGCGCCGTGGTTGAGCGATTTCATCAGCTTGGTCGGCGCTGCGGGTGTAAGGGCGGGCGTTGCCAGTTTTGCTCCCGCCAGGCCAATGCGGCGTTAATGGCGTTGTAAACCGAGTTGGGCGGGCGATGTGGCGAGATAGATGGTGGCTTCGGCCAAAGGATGCGCCCTTCCGGCCAACCGGTCTTGTTTACACCATCAAATGCGGCATTGGCCAACAACAACGCGTTGGGATTGGCCAAACCGATGTCCTGCCGCGCGCGATCGCGAGGCGGCGCGCAATGAGCGGGGTCTTCGCCGCCGGCAATCATGCGGGCCAACCAATAGATGGCAGCATCAAGGTCACTGCCACCGGAGTAACTGATGAAAGGCCGAGATAATATCATGGTGCATCTCCCTTCGCCGTCATAGGCCATGGGATTTTTGTCATGGCGCTCGGTGACGCCGGCATTGTCGATGACGATGTGCCCTCGGGCGTGGCGTTCGTGAGCAATCGACGATGTTTAGCAATTTGCGTGCGTCGCCGCCGACAAAACGCAGCAAGCTGTCAGTTTCTTGCACGTCAATTCGCGTTCGCGCAGCACGAGATATCCTCAATCGCGTGGTGTAATAAAAAGAGGTCTTCGTCGGTGAGCGGTTTCGGCACATAGACCTGACAACGCGAGGAACGGACGAATGATTTCGGACGGTGTTTTTCGTTTGTTGGCACTGATGAGCGTCATCGCCTGTTGTTTCGACTGCGGCAAGGGGGAATCTTGTTGCGACTTCGAGAAGCGATGGTTCATCTATGAAGAATCGGCGTCACCGAGCGAAAAACTGTCGCGCTTTCTTGGCTTGTGCGATGATTTCGCGCACTTCTTTCACGCCGTGGTCGCTTTGGGCGTAAGGGGTTTGGTTGTCCGGCTACTTTTGGCTAAAGTGTGCTTGCCTACGCCCGGAGGTCCCCAAAGAATGAAAGAGGAGATGCGGCCGTTCGATCATATTGCGTAAACTGCGCGAGCCACACGAGGTGTCGTTGCCCACGTAGGGTCGGAGCGAAGAGGCCGCAGACGTTCTGCCAATTGGTTTCATATTTGGTCTGAAACTTGATTCAACTTGCATATGGGAAGTTCGGAGCTTATCGACTTTCGTCCAATTCGTCGAGTGCGGGAAACGCTTGGGTGTTCGTTGCTCACGCTGGGAGCGCGCGCGGAAGCCAATTCTCGTGGTTTTGGTCTTCTCGGCTTCGAGGGTTCGATGTGTCGCGTTAGCGCTTCGTATTCCTGCTTTTCTTTGTAGTGAGTTTTCGTTGCGGTGCGCTGCCTTCGTGCGGTTTGCGCGCTTCGGCGGAGAACGTCGGTTACGTTGTTCTGTTTCTTCTTTTCTTTGAGTTTGCGGTATTTATCATATTGAGAGTAGTTGCCGGAAATCGTGATACGCCTTTCCGTGAACACCAGCAAATGATCGACAACACGGTCCATAAATAACGATCGTGGCTGCCACGATGACGCAACCGCGAAGTTTGCGTATTCTTCGAAGGGTTGGCGTGTTGTGTCGAGTCGTTCGTCGGTTCAAATGGGGGAATTTGGGCTTGCATCAGCGCAAACAGAGTTGTAAGCGCCGACGCTCTCGTTCGAGAGCTTATAGATGTGGTCTTGTTGGCGAGCGGGAAAAATGATTCAAGGGTGCATCGCCGTATGGATGGCGGCCTCCTCAAATCGACGGTTTCTGCCACACGACACCACGTCAATACTTTCATCTGCTCATCTACGGGCATGTGCCTGCGAGAAGTATTGGGAATTTCACCGTTTCGGCTATGACAAAGCGGCCGAGTGGTGGAACCTCGCTGGTGGCATACGAATGGTGGTTTTTCCTTACTGTTGTTGCCCACGATGCCCGTTTTATCGAAGCGCGAAAATTATAGTAGAAGTCTTTCAAGATCACCACGCGCGTCATCGTTGATTTCGACACGTATTCCGCCTCAAAGATCTTTGACCGATGTAACCGGCCTTGACATTCAGTCGCGCGGCGCGCTCTTCCGTGCGGCGGCGCGCTTGTTGCTTCAATTCGTAGAAGGCTTCTTTGCGAGAACGGCTTTTGTGAGCGCGCGCCTGGGGCTGTCTGCGCATCAGTCGAGCTCTTTCCGATATGGTGGCGCGGTCGTATTCGCGTTGGTTGCCGCAATGCGCTTGTCGCGTTTCTTAAATAGTGGGCATAGTTGCCGCGATGGGTGTGGCCGTGCGGTCGTCGAGTTCAATAATGGTTCGACACGCGCGATCGGGTAATGATCGTGCGTAACGAGGGGCGCGCCTTGTGTTGCATGATATTTTAACCATTCAATCATCTCCACATCGAGATGGTTAGTCGGCTCGTCGAGAATGAGAAGATCGGGATTTGCGATCAGCACCGAGGCCAAAGCCACACGCTTTCGCTGACCGCCGGAAAGCACCCACCGGTTTGTCGAGTTTATCGATCTTAAGTTGCGTTGAGAATCTGCTTGGCGCGCAGTTGAATGTCGTTCCATCTTCATCGGCGTCGAGAGTTTTCGGTGTGTGCTCCAGCTCTCGCCTTCTTCGGCGATGGTGGAGCGACTGCTACTGGCACGCAACGCCTTGCCACGGCTTGTAACACCGACATCTCGGGGATCAAAGGGTCGGTTGTTGCTCCAGCTTCCGACGCGCGAAGCCTAAACACAATTGTCGCCACTGTCGGGACTGTCTTGCCGGCTATCAGCCCCAACGGGGTAATTTTCCGGCACCGTTGCGGGCTATGAGCCCAACGTGCTGACCTTCGGACACGCTGAACGAGATATCTTCGAAAAGGACGAGGTCATGATGCTTTCGTCCAGATTTTGTATGTCAAGATAGGGGTCGCCATGCTATACTATTGATTCCTGACGAAAATACAAAAAAAACAGGAGGTTTTCGCTCATTACCGCGATTTGTTTGTAAAGTTCGCGCCGTGAAGGGATTGCGGGCATTTCACTCCTCCGATTCGGGTTACGTGATTTCTCCACCCGTGTTCAGACTTATCCATGAGCAACATCCCGCAGGATGCTGTTTCTGATCTATTCAGAATACTACCCCATCCTCTTATGCCTCAACATACGAAAAGAGCAACTCCTTGCCATGGTGTCGACGGAGCTCAAAGACGTTGAATTGAAACCTTAACGCAGCTATAGTGACGTGGCTCCAGCTCGTTTACGATATTTTAGATCGACAAGCCGAGGCGACATGGCACTGTGGAACCTGCTCCCAAAAAAGACGGCGCATCATTGCAGCTGCACACGATCATGTCTGCTCCGCCACGCAGGCCGGAGAAAGCAGCGAACCGCTTCGACAGCACACGCGATGAGCGCCGCCAAACATAATTGCGGAAAGCGCGTAGAAGCCTGACCGCTGCAGAAAGCGCTCGTCGAGCGGGAAGAGTGGTGGTCAGCGCTTAAACTGGCGCAGACGCCCGCAAAGCCAGGGTGGAAGCCAGAAGGCCATGGAGGAACAAATCGCTGCCGAAGAAACGGCCCCGCCCGCTCGGGAGCTCGCCAAAGATTGGTTGATTGCCCGAGGCTTAGGCAACAACTGCCGAAAAGTCGGCAGAAGCAGCACAACCGAGGCTAAAGGTCGAACACCATCACTTACGATCCCGACCTCACGATTTCATTCTCGAGCAGATGAGCAACAAGCGAAAACCGGCGAGAAGAAGAAACCCTCCGTCGATATCTTCTCTCCGAACACTTCCGCCTGCTGGCGAAGCCGCCGCTTTACCAACAAAACGGAGGCTCCGGTCGAAACCGGCTACTGCGCAAAGTGTTACAAAAAACCCGCCGACGGCAAGATTTTATCATCGTAGAAGATGTGCCGGTGGTCGACACAACGCTATTCTTTCGGCGAAAGCGAACCTTCTCACGTCCGGCGCCCAGCAGCCGCCGATTTGAACCTGTAACAGCGCGCAATTCATCGCTTCAGGACGTGCTCGCCTGGCAGCAGTTGCAGGCACGCGCCGAGGAAAACGATTCGCTCCCCAGCCTGTTCCCGAACGAAGAGACGCCATTATCGATGCCGGCGGTGGTAACAAATCGATCCCAAACGTGGTTCCTCCGTTCGTCGGATTACGGGTATACCCTCGCCCGACGATGTCTTCGTCTCGCAATATCGAATTCACCAGCCACGCGTTGAAGATGGGCGACGTGGTGGATTACTGCAAAGTAAAGAAAGTCCCCACCGAAGGGAAAAGTACTTCTCTTTGGTGGTATTGACCGCATCAGCGAAGCAGATCCCCAGCAAGTGCGCGATCGCGCGTGGTTACGAACATCTCACCCGCTCTTTCCCGACAGGTTCAAACTCTCTAACAGCAGCAACACGCTTTGGCCTGCCGCGTCGTCACGACATTTCACCATCACCATCGGCAAAGGACAGCGCGCACTCATCGTCGCGCAGCCGCGCCAGGTAAAGACGTGATTCTGATGAAACAGATCGCCAACGCCGTGCCGCCAACTATCCGACACTTACCTCGCGCTCCTCATCGGTGGCGTCCAGAAGTGGCCGACATGGCGCGCGCACCGTCCAATGCGGAAGTCATCGCTTCTACCTTCGACGAACCACAGCGCGTCGCGTACGTATCGCGCAATGGTGTTCGGATAAAAATGACGCATGGTCGAATGCGGTCACGACGTCGTCGTTTCTCGATTCGATCACCCGTTTGGCGCGCCTTCAACACAACGAAGAGCTCCTGTCAGGCAAGATTCTCACCAGCGGTGTGGACATAACACGTTACCAAAAGCCAAACGATTCTTTGGTGCCGCACGTAACATCGAGGCAGTGGATCGCTCACCATGTCGCCACAGCGCTCATCGACACCGGCTCTAAAATGGTTGGTGGTCTTCGAGGTTCAAGGAACGGGCAACATGGAGTACAACTCGACCCGCTCTCGCGCTCATAACAAGCTTTTATCTTCGGCCGTCAACCTCATCAGAAATGGCACGCCGCGACGATTTGCTCCTCGACGAGAACCGCCTCCAACAGAGATGTACGTCTTGCGCAACTTCGCGGGCGACGCGAACAGCATGGAAGCCATGGCGAATTTCGTGAAGAAGAACCTCGAAAATTCGCTCAACGAAGATTCTTGGCTACAATGAACAAATAAGTTTTTTCCGCCAACTTGCGGACGGCACCGAGCAGTTTCCACCAACGGAAGCTGCTCTTCTTTACCATCCGCCACCGTTTTGCTCGCTCCCTCGCGTCGTCGGTATTCCCTCTCATCGTCCATATGCAAAACTGTCACCAAAAGGCTTCACATTTGACGAAAAGCGCACAAAATACGCCAAACAGCGCACCTCGCGCCCTCTGCACCCGACTGTGCTTCAAAACAAGAGCGTTTTCATACAAAGGATCGTGCGCTTTTTCAAAAACTCCTCTGCTTTCGGCGTAAAGCATTTGGAGTTTTGTCAGCCCATCCCCATCTCGAACGCCCCACCATCATGCACCTCCGCCGTTTTGAACCGCAAAAAAGCGGGCATGCCGTCTTCTCGCGGGCACGAAGCGAGGAAAAAACACAACCGAAAAACGATTTTCGAGACATTTTGCTCATTCGAGAAATTTCTTTGTAATTTGCGCTCAGTAATAAGGTCGACGGCAGCCAACCGGTCATAAGCTTGCAAACAAAAAGTTAAAACAGCCGCTCGACACTCCGTTCAACGGCTCTGCCAAATCTCTACCCAACATGAAGGTCTACAATTCGCACGACATCGGCTTATCGCCACCTCGGCAATGATCGTTCCAGCCTACGCTCACAAGTGCCTCTACCGCGCAGGAGCCTCAACGGCGCGGACGCATCGCGCGAAAATACCGTCGATTGTTTCCCGTCGAACGGGAATGGATATTCTGTCTTCTCAACTGCATTCCATGTGGGTGGAAGGCAAACTCAACCTGATTGACTGCCCAGGTTCCGATGATTTCGTCGATTGCTGCGCTCACGACCTCAGTACCGACACTGCGCTGCTTTTTGCTCAACGGTGCTTTCGGAGATTCCGAGGTGGGAACGCAGAACCGCTTCCACCACCGAGAAGCTCGTGAAACCGGTCTGTCTTCCTCGTCAATCAACTCGGCCATGAAACTGCGATTATGAGCTGATTCTCGACGACTTGCAAAACATCTACGGCTCAAAGTGGTGCCGTTCAATACCCCCTCACACCACCGGCGGGTTTCCAGCAACCTCATCGACGTGATTCTCGCTGAAAAACTACGTGGAAGGAAGAAGGTGGCAACCCATCGTGGAGGAAATCATAAACCAACTCGAAAAGGCGCAAAACCGTACACAGAAAACCCTCGTGGAAGCGGCGGCGAAAACGACGAAGGACTCATGGGAAGTTCTTTGGGACATGTGTGAACTTTCTTAACTCCGGAAGACGAAAATGCGCGAAGAACATCCGCAAAAGTTAGTCACCGTATCTTCCCCCGTCTTCTGCGTCTGCGCAGGCGGAGGACGTGGGCGTGGGACGCTCATGAATTCTTGGGCAACGTCGTTCCTTCTAAAGTCGACGAAATACCGAAGGTGCTGCACAGCACTCTCGTGGTGAAGTCTGCCCTGACGAGAAAGCTCCCACCAGCTCTACTGCTTCAAGACGGGCGATGAACCGCACATCGGCAGTCCAGTATTTCAGGTGATGGCGAGCGGTGGCCAGCGGTGCGCGAAGGCGACGACTACTCGCAACATCGACGCCGCGGATCCCGAAAGAACACATGCTTTGGCAGCTCTTTGTGTGCTCGGGTGCCAACCGCGATAAGGTCGAACAGCTTTCGCCCGACGACATCGGTTGCACCGTGAAGTTGAAAGACGTGCGCACGGGCAACACGCTCAACGACAAAACGTGCGACCACCGCTTCCAACTTCATCAAACACCCCCAACTCAAATTCACCCGCGCCATCCGTGCCGTCAACGAAACCGACGCACCGAAAGATGATGGCCGCCCTCCGCCTCGCCTGCGTCAGGAAGATCCCCACATGGGTGGTGGAACAAAGCAGGAGTTGCGCGAATCGTGCACGGTCGGGGAAATATTCCACCTGCGCACGCTGAAATGGATTCTCGAGGCGTCGACAAAATCAAAAGTGAGTTCGCCGAACGGCGCATTCCCTACCGCGAGACTGGCTCACCAAAGCGCACGCGCAGACTATCACCTACAAGAAACAATCGGGCGGTGCCGGACGTTCGGTGAAGTGCCGCCTCATTGTCGAACCTTTCACTTCGAAGGGATGCCCGAACCCACGATGTTTAAGTTCGGCAATCGGGAGATTCGCATCACACCGCGCGTGAGGAGATCGACGCCTCGAATGCGGGGGCGGCAGCTCGTCTTCCATCAACAGCGTGGTCGGCGGTGCGCCATCGACACGCGCTTCATGCCCTGCCATCCTCAAAGGCGTGATGAGCCGCATCTGGAACAAAGGGCCGCTCACCAGTTCTTGTGCCACGCGACGTCCGCGTCATCGTGTACGACGACGATGCCGTCGACGGCAACGAAGTTTCGCCATGTTGGCCGGTCGCAACGCCCAGCCTTCTCCGCCGCCTTCGGCAGGCCGAATTCTCGAGCAATCTGCGACGTGAAGTCTTCGTGCCGTCTGGTGGGCGATGTGATGAGCGTTTGATCTCAAGGCCGCCGCGGCGCCCGATTGCGGCATGACCTCGGCAACTACGAGAAACTCAAACCAAGGTGCGCCACTCAGCAGAAATGAACGCTACGCCACAGCACTCTCGAGCCTTACCGGCGGACGCGCATCGTTCATCGCCGAAGAGTTTGCCGGCTGCGAACTCGTGCCCGGCCTGCAGCAAAAGCTCATCGCCGATCACGCACAGCACGAAGAAGAATAAAATCTTTCTTTTGGGACAATATATGAGAATACAGAAAGGGGCACATTGCGTGCTCCCCTGCTCCTTTCTGACTGTCGTTCCGGCGCGTTCACTTCGCAACCCGCTACTTCGTCAGGCACAATTATTGCACAGCCAAAACAAGTGGTATTTTTTGCCCATATCCCCCATCACGGTACTAACTACGCTACGGATGAAACGTTTATGACTATTTTCTTCTCTATTCTCCTTAGGTGGCACTCATCTGCCGTCATTGTACACGGCATCACCAGCTCTTTGGTGTGCGCCGCGCGGCAGCGCTGGCTTTATCGAGCGTTCGCCTCATTATCGCAACGGGCGTTTCACAATCTTCGCAACGCGCCCACCATAGCCGGATCGAAATCGTTTGTGCAACGGCTGAAAGATTTTCTTTCGACCGCCCCGACCGCATCAAACCCGACCGCTGCCGCTTTGTCCACACTTCGCTCGATAACACGGCTGAAAGTGGCGACGACACACTGGTTTGGCTCGGCCTCGTCGGTGTTTGTTCGCACCGACGGCCTGACGGTGCTCGTCGATCCCGTGCTCAAGGCCGCTTCTCCCTTTTCGTGGATGATTACCTTCAAAACAGCAACGGCTACAATCGAGAACTGCCGCGGAACGGGTCATGCTGATCATCACCCACGACCGCTACGATCATTTGGACTGTATCGCCGTGAAGGCGGTTGCGAACGCGTTGGCCGCGTTTGTCCCCACCGTGGGCGAGGCATCTCGAACGCTGGGGCTATCCGGCCGATCTTATCATAGAGTGGATTGGGACGGGAACAACAAACATCTGACCCAACGGTGCAACTCCACTGCCTTTCACAACACTTCTCCGGACGTGCGCGCATCCGGGCAGCCTGCCCTCGCGGGCTTTCGCGCCCGAGAGCCCGACGCATCCACTGGCGACGGTACGACGAGCGCTGAGTACGCGAGCGTTCAGCAGCATCGATTGGGCGCTCATCAAAACAGACAATACAATGAGGGTGGTATTCATGTGATGCCCGAACAGTGGTACAGGCCATCACGGTGATTGGCGCGCCGCGTCATGCTTTCGATTCATAATAGTAAGTTTGCGCTCGCTCGTCACGAGTGGGACGAACCGCTCCGCCTACTTTCCGCTGCCGCCGGGCGTGAAATCTACCTTTGCTCACCCACGCGTATCGGAGGTGGTACAGTTGTTCGCAACGGAGCTTTCGACTTTGATCGATGGTGGGAGGAAGTGAAGACTAACATAACTTTCGCCACAAAACAAGCCCAAATAGCTTTGCTCAACTATTCAGACTTTAAGTGAGGGCAGAAGTGTTCTTCAACTTTCTCGAGATGAAAACGTGGAATTTTGCGCATCGCACCTTTTATCGAGCGCGTCGGTGGACAATGCTGGTGTCCCACATCACTCACGCTGCCGTCGCTTTACTGCAATGCCGATGCCCGCGCCGTCTGCCAGGCCACATCTCCTTCGAGACTTTGCGACGCTCACAAAATAATACGCTTCTTCGGCGCCACGCGCTGATTGTTGCTGCACGTTGGCGCGAAGTGCTGTATTCTGCGGGCGGTACATCGCCGTCGAACTTCGACTTTTGAACGGGCGACGTTCGTAAAACGCTGCTGGCGAGTTGCGACAAAATGGTGTCTTTGTGCTCACGCCGCCACACGCCGATGGCACACAGCAAATCGTCGGCCTCGACAAAGATGGTGGTCGAGCACGCCTCATCAGGTCCCAAAAACTTTCGCGCGTGTGCACTCCATATAAAAGTAGGCCAGTTGGCGAAGCAAAAAGCGTTTCACCTGCGGCCGCCAAGTGTTGGCGCGGCTTTTAAAGACTCGGCTCCTGCCCAACACTTCTTCTAGCTGCCACCTGCCACGGTTTTGTGCAGGAATCAGCCTCACCAGCCACATCCAGCCAGCGTCATCAAATAATGCTCAACGGTGTACAAGCCTTGGCCTCTACACCAAACGATCGTCGTGTAATGCGCGGCCCATCTTCGTGATGCGCGCCGCCACCGATATTGCCTTCTTGCCGCGGTAGGAATGAGGTCGCGATTCCGTGGTCGAGTCGATCCACATCCGGTGCGACGATAGTAACTCGACCAACGTTCGGATAGTCGTCTTTGAAGAAATTTGGGATGGCGCCAAAGTTCGCCCTTCATGCGCTGATTGATGCGCTCCATCACGCTCAGCGTAATCTCCCTCATAGCTCTCACACCGGGCACGGGTCATGTTCAAAGCAGCAGGCTGGAACGGGCCGTGCCGGCGTCGTGTAATAGAATGGCGGCCATACCGGCCTTCGCTTTCCGGCTCGAAAAATTCGCCTTTCTGCGACAAAACGGTCAGGAGCTTCCTGCATTAAATACCAAAGCTAACGAATGTTGCTTACGCGAGTGGCGCGCTGACGGATACACGAGCTTGACGTCCCAGGTTGACTCCGGATATGGTCCCGAGACGTTTGCACTTCGGGCGTGTCGAGCAGGCCGAAAAGTAACCGGAGCACGGGAGGATAAATCCGTAAAGCGGGTCATTTATGATGATCGGATATGAGTAGAAGATTTGGCACGGTACTATATTTCCCAGTTGTTGTGCGCTACTTTGCGGTAAACCCAAATGATGACAAATAGCCGATAACGACGATTAAACAAATCAATGAAGATAAAGAGGCCGTGATTCGCGGCTTGGAAAAAGCGGTATTCACGAAGCCCGCGCGGCGTCGACGCAGTGCTCTTTCTTTGACGACGACACCAAGAGCGCGCAGAAGAACTCGACGCCGTTGCTCGCGGACAAAAGACTTTGGCCAGAATATCAGTTGCTTTCATGACCGACCCGGAAGGAAGAAGCCCGAAACAGCCGAACGCGTGGCAGAACTTAAGATGCGCGCAGCGCCGAACTCGAAGAACTCAAAAAGCTGCCGAGGAAGAGCACACAGCTCTCCTATATACGATTCCAACGTCCCTTACAAGCTCGTTCCCGAGGGAACACGAGAACAACGTAGTTGTGAAAACGACGGACAAACGGCGCTTCCCGTCGATCCTTTGCCTCCACTGGGGCTAGCGAAAAAGTATGATCTCATTGATTTTGATCTCGGCGTCCAAGATTCGCGCAGGCTTCCCCCGTTTATAAAGTTGGGCGCACGTTTGCAGCGCTCTCATCAACACTATTCCTCGACGAAGCCCACGCGAAGCCGGCTATCTTGAGATCCTTCCGACTGTTGTCAACGAAGCATCAGGATGCGGCACCGGTCAGCTGCCGTGGAAGGTCAGATGTATCCTGCCCTCGACAATCTTTACCTCATCCCACCTGCAGGGTCCCGTCACAATATCTATCGCGACGTGATTCTCGAGAAATGAGCTGCCAGCTAAAAGTGCGCCTACGCAATGCTTCACGTCACGCCGAAGCCGGTAGCTATATTAAGGAACGTTCGTGGATTGAATCGCCTGCACAGTTTTCGAAAATCGAGATCGTTCCTCAGCCATCCCAGACATTCGCAGCAAAACCACGACGAATGTTGAAACTGCGTGGAGGTTTAACCAAAAACGAACGCTATCGCATCCTCCTGCCGTCTTTGCGGTGGCGACGCCGAACTTTACGAAGCCGCTTTGTGCTTACGATTTCGGTTATTCGAAGCACAGGCCGTTGGCTCAGTTTCGTCCGTTTCTAACTTCGATAGCCTACAAGCCAACCGACTTCACTGCCGCCGCTTATCGTCGGCGCAAAGACAAAAGATCGACTTTGCACACACTCAACGGATCGGCGCTCGCCTTGCCGCACATTGTGGCCGCGCTCCTCGAACTTCAAGGCGCCGGTATCCGCATTCCCCAAACTCTGCAACCTACATGGGCTGTGAGGATGATTAAATAATAATCCAATCAGCGTTTGCGTCGCTTCCGTGCCCGGTTCTTTCCAAAGCCCCACACGAGCAACGCAACCCCACGCAAGCAACAACCGCCACACGAACATCGAGCACTGTGCCTTCCGACTCGCCACCCCGGTGAAAAGGTATCCAAGCCGTTCACAAGTGCTCCTCAGCATTGCCGACATCCACGACAAACATCACTGGTGGGAGCGCGCGCTTGCTGCTCGAACCGCGCCTGGTGGAACCCAGCGCATCATCACTTTCAAAGCGCGGGTCGATATTAAAACCAAAGTGCAAGGAAGTGAACATCGGCTATCGCGTGCGATTAAACTCCGCCGTCAGCTATAAGGAGGACTTCGCTTCCGTAACTTCGGTGAATCTGGGCATTCTGAAATTTCTCGTGAACAGACATTTAAGAACACGCGCCACCACTCCTTAGATTTGGCGGCAAAGGCGGTTCCGACTTCTCTCGCCGCTGGCGGAAACGATGCCGAGGTATGCGCTTCTGTCGGTCGTTCGCGACCGAGCTTTATCGCCACATCGGCGAAGTCGACGTTCCGCGAGCGATATCGGCGTAGAACACGCGCAATCGACTACCCTCTTCCGGACAATACAAGCGTCTCACACGCGATTTCTCCAGTGTACTCACCAGCGAAATCTCGAATCGGCGGTAGTTTGGTGCGTCCAGGCCTACCGGCTTCGGCGGTCTCTACTGTGCGTGAAATGTGAATGCAAGTCGACGTAGGGGAAAACCGTGGCGATCTCCGGTTTCGGTAACGCGTTGCGTGGAGCTGCCACCAAAGCCACAACTCGGCGCAAGTCGATTTACCATCAGCGGCCCCGACGGCTACGTTGCCTTGATCCCGACGGCATCGGTGGCGAGAAAATCGACTACATGCTCGGTGCGCCGCCTCCGGCAGCTTGACGTTAATCGCCTATGTGAAAGAATTCCCCGGTTCTGGTTTGTTGAAACCTTGACGTCCGTGGAATCAAAGGTCGACGTCGCGCTTCCTGCGCACGCAAAACGAGCCGACGGCAACGACGCGCAGCACCTCGGTATTGACAACTGGCGATATCTGCGTAGGCGGTCTCGAACATGGGATGTACGCCCGAAGCCATCGACAAATTCATCGCCCACAAGATGGCACGCGCAGGCAAGGCCGTGAACGCCGGCAGTGTCGCCACTTCGGTCTCGAAATGAGCCAAAACGCCATGCACCTCAGCTGGTCGGCCGAGACGTCGACAACGTTTACTGCAAACGCATCATGCGGCATCACCGCCAATGCGTGGAACACGGCACAAGCCGACGGCTGTGTGAACTATATTGCGCGGTGCCAACGTGGCCGGCTTCATGAGAATCGCCAAAGCATGATGGCGCAAGGCGTTGTCTAAGACCCGATTCGTGCGCGGATGATTCCGCAAGCATTGATGGCCTAAAGTAAGAATCCCTCATTGTCTCTTGACGATGAGGGGATCTTTATCTCTCAAACGCTTTCGCGAAAACACAACGTGCCCTTCTGTTTGTTGTTGGGCATAAAGGGTACGATGTTGAGGTGAAGAGATTGTGTTGAGGCTAAAAAGTTGGGGAAGAGACAATAGGTTGATGTGAGCATTGGGAAAAGTTCATCGGATAATCATCAAGCCGGTAGCGAACCGATGATGAATTTATCTCGCGCGATTTCACTTCTATTCGCCACGAGCAAAAACACCCTCGAGCGCCAACAACTCAACTTACGCTACCCACCCGCCGCCACCCACCGCCGCGCACCACCGACATCTGATAACGCTTTGAGAATGGTAAATGGGATGCGCCCCTACCATGGTGCCACCGCACGAATCGCCGGAAGGGCATCCGTCGCGCAGCCACGCGAGCGCCAGCGCGCCGCGCCAGGGTCGAAATTCATGTCCGAAAGGTACTGTAACCAATTCGCCGCCATCTGAAAAATCCGTACCGCTCATTCATATCGGGTAGCGGGCAAAGACAATGTGCGCGAAAAATATAAGCCGACAACCACCGACAAGTCGCCTCTCGACAAAGGGAGAAGTCCATCAAACACTGCTGGAATCGATCGGCAATGTCCACCGTCGGCGGTAACACATCAAACGGGGCGGCACACTTTCGCTCACCTCAGGACAATGCCGTTCGCCCACGAACCAAGTCCCAGCCAACCTCCCAGCCAACTGCAAATAGCCGAGCAGGAAGTCAATATATAATGCTGCGTCAAAACAGAGATACGCACTCATCGCTCAATGGTCTGTGCACCCGCATCGGGGCTTTCAACGATAACCGTAATATCGTATGGGCATCGGTCACGACCCTAAACAGTCGGGCGCCAGTTCCTTCACCACCACATGATGGCCGGTAACTCTTTTTGGCGCACAGCAACAAGATTTCTTCTTTCTCTTGCTCATGCCGCAAACCATAAGACGGAGCGCGTCGCCGTACGGTCGAGCGAGTTGAGGAATCCACTCGCGCAGCACGCGCCCTTCCTCGGGTGCGAATTGATGTGCCAGTTTCGCATCGGTTTGGCCTGCTCACCGCACCGATGGAGCGGCGCGCGATGGCAAACATCGTGATGAGCAGGTCGAAGGAGAAACATCCACGAGCGAGGCTCCGCACTGCCCACATTCGGCCAAGCCCATACCGATGACCAGCAGGCCCGAGCACAATCGTGCCGTCGACAATCATCAAGCGGTAGGAAAACGGCATGCCAGGTATTTGTGAGAATCATCGCCACAATGTCGCTGCCGCCAGCAAAACCTGCTGACGAATGCCAGCCCTGTTCCGGCTCCCAGCAGCACACCGCCGAGTCAAACTGCTCGATCAAATCGTTCGTCAAGTCCAAATGTCCGCCGAGCAAGGTTTTGGATCAGGTGTTATCGCCTCGCCCGCGGGACCGCTCGGTGGTGAGGCGAATTGACAAGCGGAGAGATATGGCCGCCACGATCGTACGCACGCCAATCGGCCACCGGCACCCAGCGCTGTCCGGATGAACATCGGCGTTTGAATCTCATCAGCCGGCAGAGAGCGTACCGGTGGAGCATCGAAGGGAAAATGGCGTGAATCACGATGCGCGCCGAAAAGCCCCTGGGCCTGTGCCATACAGGTTGATATATGAAGTACACCAAGGCCACCGCCGCGATGAAGCACACCGAAAGAATGAAAGATAGCGCGGAGCGTAGCGGGCTGCGTGGCCGCTGCGGCTGTAATCACGGAACAGAAAATTCGCCAAATATCGTAGTCTTTGTTGACTGAAAATCCAGGCGCAAAAATGGGTTCCGAAGCCGATCAGCAAAGTTTTGCCATCTGTGACGCAACGACGAGTTTCGTAGTTCGCTCACCTGATAAATACACATGAAACACGCATTCCTCATGGCCTCCTGGACTGACCTTCCTCCGCAGCGCCACCAGGTCGGCACCGCCAGCCTCGCGCTGTCCGCAGGCCAGCACGCCCGCTGCTCCGAACAACCGGCGCCACTCAACGCGTGCCGAACGCATCATCCGGCCACCGGCTACCTGCTCTCCTTCAACAGCGAAACGCTGTCCGAACTGGTCGGCCTGGGAGCTCACCGCCGCCGGGAAACCGAGGCAACGAACGCCATTACACCGACGCCTTCCTGCCCGATCCCCGCTGCGTCTCGCAACAGGTGACCACCTACGACTATAAAGGCAGTGGCTGACGCAATGTCCGTCGGCCTGCGACGTAGTGGAGCCCGCCGCTCAGCGCGATTAACACCATGTCGAACATACCTCCGCAGATGCTGGTCGAACAGCGGAGCTTGGAGCAAACTCAAGCGCCTGCCGCCGAACGGGCGAAAAGCGAAATAAATCTACCATCGTGTGCGGCCCGTCTTGTAAGCAGCGCAAGCACCTCACCATCGGTCGCGACCTGCGTGTGCGGTGGCAACGGCTTTTTCAAGTCATTTATCTCCGCACGAGAGCCCGCGAAGCCATCGGCTACTATTCAACCGCAGCAGCCACAAATGAGCACTGCCGCGATGAGTGTGTCGATCAGGGTGGAGCGACTCACCGACGCGTGGACTTCTTCCTGCGGCTCGCGGCGCGCTCGAGAAGCGCGTCCGAAGCCAACTTTCGATCTACGCGAATGGCGATAAACGGCCCGGTAGCCCTCATTTCGTGCCCGTGTAGCCCATGGAGCGCAAAAGGCTGATCTGCGCGCTCGAGAATGCCGCCGCAAGATCTCACCGTCTTTCGCTCACACACCACGCCACATTTTGATTTCAACGTGCGGCCGAGATCCGGCCAAATCCTTTTCGTACACAAAGCCCGAAACAAGGGTCGCGAATCTTCCCCACGCGGCCCTTTTTCGCGCGCAACGCACTGTAGCGAGGGCGAAGTTTCGAGCTCTTCTGCACCTCATTCATTTGGTAATCGAGAGTGGCGACGTGCTATACCGCCGAGACGGTCTTTCAATCGTTCATCGCAGAGAAAAATAGCGTGTGTTTGTATCGATTCATTCTGCGCGGCTTGCGCGCCACAATGCCGGAGAATTGCGACCAGCGATAGCGCCCCAGGTGGAAAGCGAGCGCGACACGCGGTTCAACTCCGGTCGCACCGACGTTCGCCTCGCCCGATGCCCAAAGATGCGATCGACTTCGGCATAAACTGCTCACTGTGATTGGATGCTTGAGGTGAAATAACTCGGCAGATGACATAGTCACCAATGGTTCATCGACGGCAACAACCAGAGGTTGAAATTCGTGCGCGGCGACGAACGGATCCCACCGCGAACTCACATCTTTGAACGTCACGCGCCCGGAAACTCACGCCCCGCGTTTGCCCAAGCCTGCGCGCGAGGTGCAAGCGCAACTGACGTGGCGACGCAAGCCTCGACCACGCACTGATTGAGCCACTCTTGCCGCGTGCGGCTATTATATCTTGCCCCACAGGCGGGCACAAGTTCCGGTGTGCCGGGCGCGCACTCCGCAGTTGAGCTCGACAGTTAACACTTCCTCAATGCGCCGGCTGCAACAAAGTGGAAATCAGCGAAAATCGGAATTTTGAAACGCATAGTTCGGTGAAAAGGAAGAGCAAAGTTAACCTTTTCCCCGATTGCCGACACGCCCCCAAAATCCACACCCGCTGATGAAAACGCGCGCAAAACCGATGCAGTGCAATCGGCTCGAATAGGGCCACGGTCCCGAGCCGCTGTTTTCTCTTTTCAGGGCGTTCACGTTTGCCTTCAGTCTTCTCCTCTCTCACGATGGTCTGATTTGAAAAACTTTTGCCCTTTGTGCTCAGAAACGTCGGATGATGTGAGGGAAAACAGGGGACTTTTTCGAGAAAAATGTCCACCGGTTTTCACCAAAAGTCCACAGCTTTTCGGCATGCTGCGGTGTTCTTTCTTCATGAACCTACCTCACACGGAAAACGTGAAACTGGGCCGTAAGCACGATTTGCACACCGAAACGTAGAAAAGTACGTCATGGGCTATTCTGGGGGCTTAGTCGTTAAAAAAGCCACCTGAGGGTAGTATGGTTTCATCACTTGGTGTGCAACATATCACAGTGTGCTACATTTGCATGACAATATTTTTGATCTGGCGCAAGTTTTTGTCGGCATGTCACTTTGTACTCAGGGCTACGACTCACCAACTGCCAATTTTTCACTCCTGCGAAATGAAGTTCAATCATACTTTCCTGTGCTTTGTGCTTTGGCAGGTTCGGTCGGTATGCGTCACTGAAGCCAGTCGTCGATTCTTTGGTGGCTTAACCATCGCACTTTCAGCCTACGCCGCAGGCCAGCCCTGCCCACGGCGCGACGTCGTGACAACTCGCGCCCGCGAAGCGAACGCCTGGCCGCTCGGCGTCTTGAAATACTACTCAACTCAAGAGCGCGCCGATGAGCGTTTTCTCGTGCACCGCGTGAAGTCGATGACCGGTGGACAGATTCGACCATCAACCTCGCCATCGACTATGATGCCGTTAACCATCCACGCTGGTGGCCTTTAGATTCGACACGGAAACGCGTCCACCGCGCGTAAGCGAAACGGAGAAAATTCTACTTTCGACCCACTGCTCGCATACGAAGACTCACCGAGTAACATCAAGGAACGAGCTACGTCGTGGCCGCGGGTAACCTCGGTGATCGCACCTATTCATTAGAGCCAATAAACAGACGTTCCATGAGCAACATGACTCCTCAAGTGAAGGTTCAATCAAAATACTGGTTGCTCTCGAACGACCTGAATTTTGTATTATAGCCGCAACAACAGTTTTGCCGATACCCTCTATGTCGTGAAGGCGGGTGCATCAACGACGAATTTTTTCAGTGCTGACAACGGAAGGGAAAAAGTGCTCGCCGCCACAATTACATGGCGCTGCTCTAAAGTCAAGAACGGAACAGCAGCAGTATCGGTTTGGCTGAAACAAGGACTACAGCCCGCGCGGTAAAAAGACATGGTGAAACATGCCGTGACGATCACGAAACTCGAGGAACTCACGGGCATCAACTGGCTACAACCTGCCCGACGCGATCAGCTATCGAATCCTACTATTCGTTTGCAGATTGGACGCTCGTTCCGGGTTAGCTCAGGTGAACCGGTGGATCTGAAGACACGGGTGGTTCAGGCGGAACCGGGAGGTAGCGGAGAATCCGGAGGAACCGGCGGCATCCAGGAGGAACAGGTGAACTGAACGGAAGAACCCGGTGGATCCGGTGGCGACACCGCCCAGTCATGCCGCGCTCAACGGGAAAAAGGTGTTTGTGGTCAACAACTCTAGTACAGCCAACACTACCTGACGCACTCAACGCGAAATACGAGCCGGTGGCGGGATCTCGACAAACCGGGGGGCGAACGAACTTTCTGCATTTTGAACTACGGTACAAAGAACAATCGCTTTGCGCTGGTTCATGCGGTCGCAGCGCGTCCGCTCACCTTGGCCACAGAGGCAAATATGCGCTGACCACCGAGGCCGGTGGTGCGAACTACCTTTGAAACGCGATGAAGACCGCTTCCACGGGTATTCGTGCGAAACTCGCGCACAGACAATTACCTCAATGTGAAAGACCACAGGAGAGGAAGTTACTCCTGTTGGGCAAAATTCGCCAAAAAAGGAAGCAAACGCTTTGGGAGGTGTCTTCGGCTGCATATCATGAAAGCGATCTCACCGCCGCCGCACGGGCTCGATTTGACTCTGCCGCAGCGCCCGACGACGCATTCGGTGTGCCTGCCGGCTAATCGGGATCTCGGAAGAGCAGGAAGCTGCAAAAGCAGATCACGCCAATTTGGGCGACTTACCGTATGCTCTTGCACGCTTTGAAAGCGAGGCCGTCTCTACGGTGAATATGCCGAAGACGGGCGACTTCTTGCAAATGAAGACCAATGACGGCTGTGTGAGTGTCAGCGCGCGAGGCGAAAATGCCGACGACATGCGACTGACCCAGCAGCCCGGCGATGCGAACAACTCTGGTATTCTTCTGACCAGAACATGGTGAACTTCGGTGCAGGTTGGACGCGTTGCCTTACAAGACCGATGACAACATCGTGAGCTGGCTGCGCCGACGACTGCGCCGACGACGGTGAAATTCGGTACGACAACTGACTACAAATACACCGTGCGGTTGTACCGACGAAGACCACGCGGCAACACTGTGCCTCTAAGACGACGGCCTGAGCATCAAGTGGAGACGCAGGACGATGGAAGCACAATACCAAAGCGCGCTTGCAGCTGCGGCGCGTGAGGCGTTCACTACGACCGACGCACAAGGCTACGCGGCCTTCTACGCTCATGGCTATGGAGTGAAGGACGCCAAGCTCTATGCCGTAAACGGATTCAACGATGAGAAGGCGCGTGGGATTGACGCGCCGATCGGCTACAATTCCACAGGCTGGCGGTTCTCCTCGCCGGTATGCCGAATGTGCGATCACCCTCACACGCCGGCTTCGACAGCAACCGCGGCTCTGCCGAGAATTTACTCGGTGTGGCGCTGCCACCACGCACGCCGACGATCAAGTGGCCTTACACTCATTTCTGTGGCATGATGGTGCGCCAAGAAAGCCGCTCCTCCGCGCTTTCCACCTCACGGCCAACACCACGGTGACGGCGCAAGACTTCTCCTCATCGGTAGGTGACGGGACACAATGGATGGCGCGCCTCGCAAAGGGAAACACCGATCTGACGGGCGGTCTGCCGCGTGGTGACGATCTCGGTCGGATCTATCTCAAAACAGGGTGATTCATGCAGCAGCACTGATGCGCCACTTTCTCGCGGGTCTACCCTGCCCAAAACAAAACGCCACTCCTGCGTGAGTGGCGTTTTCTCCGGCAAATGATGGGCTCAAACACACGAGTGGGGGATATCGTGTTGGGCAACTGCAGCACGGGTGCAAAAACAGCGTCCGCGAGGGCGAACGCTGTGAAAGGCCAGCGGGACAAACGTCCCATGTGGTATGAATTAGCTGAACCAACGCACAGAAGCAGAGATCCTGGCGAGAAGCCAGCGCTTTACTTGTTGCGGGATACGCTCACGGAGAGCGGTGCAGGTTGAACCAACTGGCGATAATGACGGTTCGAAGGTGTAAGGTTACCTTCGTAGCCTACCACGACTTAAGAGGATAGGTCTTGTGAATCACATCCTGACCGGTTTCGGCGTCCTGACGAACTACGAGGTTCGATACTTATCTTCCAAACCTTGTTCGTCAGCGACAACGCGGAGAATTCCTTATCGCTGACCGGCGAAGAGGTGCATGAGGCTTTCGCTGTTGACGCTAACGTACGTTGATGTTGTACAGCAGCATCTCGATGACGCGGGCTTTCCGTCGGCAATGTCGCGCGCAATGCACGATTTGTTGTCCGGCCGAAATCAGCGCGTAACGCGATCGCGGAGGGGTTGGCGGAAACAGATGTAGTGGTCGTCGAGCTGACGCTACCGTGGCAAAGGAGCGATCTGCGCGATGGGTTCTTCACCGTCAGTCAACCTTCACCTTGCCGGCATTTGCGGCTGTAGTAAGGGGAATGATTTCGTTCTCGAGGAGGCTGTAGATGTTTTTATCGAGTTTGTCTTCATTGTCCCTGATCTTGGTGGGCATATCGGTGACGCCCAACCTGCGCCGGGGCGATAACCTTCATTGCCACCATCCGTCGACACGGAGGTTGACGACACCGTTCATCAAGCCTTTTCACCCGGTTCCGGAGGCTTCGAGCGGACGGGTGGGGTGTTCATCAAATGTCGACTTCACTTGCTGACGAGACGGCGCGCGGCGCTCCATGTCATGGTTGTCGAGGAGATGATCTTACCGATGATTCGGGGCTTTGGGAGATGTCGTGAATCTTCTTGATGAGCCCTTGTCCTGCGTCGGCGGGGTGTGCCTTACCGGCGAGGAACTGCACGGGATAGTCGGGTTGTTGACAATCTTCGACAAGGCGTTCGGATCGAGAAGAGCAGGTGGGCGGCGCGCTTGCCAAGTGTAAGCGGCGAGGCAACGAAGCCGATGATGAGCGCGTTGGGTTAATCTTGTCGAGCAAGACATCACGCGGGCGGGATCGCCTTGGTTGCGCGCAACCAGTTATCCGCAGGCGTTCGCGGATGTGGTCGATGAGGTTTCTTCTTCAAGGCCACGCGAGTTTCCCAAACTTCCTTGTCACGGTGACGATAGATGTTTTCCCAGGGCGGGGTTGCTCTGATCGTTGAAGGTCTTGCCGAAGTACTTTTTGTGCACGGCTTTCACTCGCTAGCGCGCAAGTGGATAGTGCACGCCGTTGGTATTATACGTGGCTTTCTGTCGGGATTCGTTATGAACTTCCTCGTCTTTCGTGTTGGTGATCTTTGTGCTCACGATAGGTTGACGGGGAGTAACCGGGCCCCATCTCCTCGAACATGCCTTTGAGACCTTACCAAATTACCAACCAGCTATGCCGTTCCTTCTTGACAAGTCTTTTGAGGAGGTGGACATGCGGGCGTTTCTTCCCCTTGTCTTCGAGGGTTTTGACGACCAGCAGGTCATGAAATCGTCCCAGCGGTGGTGCCGAGTTTACCGGGATACTGGCCGAATATTTCACCAAGGCCTTGGAACGGGAACGGGAGTGGACAGTATGGAGAGGCGAGCTGGCGCGCACGCGCAATTCGAGCGCTAAATTTGATTGAACCCTTTCCGAAGTCGATGAGCGTTACAGATTCGCCAACGCGGCATGTCTTCACGGTGTTAACGATCCTTCGTGATGCCGAGTTTTTCGGGCGAGAATGCCACCGATACCGAGCAGGTATTCTTGCTAAATACACGATTTTCCCAGTCGCGCCGCCGTAGAGTGGGTGCGATACTGCCAGTCGTATTCGGGTTCTGTCTCGTTGTCGGTGTCGAGCAAGTGAGAGGGAACGCGACCACGGTGACGCGCCAGATGAGCGCATGCACCGTATATTGGAAGGGAACGTCGACAACGACGATTGCCGTGTTCATCGGTGATGCGCTCGATGGGCATGCGATCAGTCCTGCGCTTCGTGGTTCGCAATCTGTCCGTCCGCAGACGAGGTTTGGCTGAAATAGCCGTAGCGGTAAAGGAAACCGACAGCGCATATCTACGTTAGAGTCAGGCTTCTTCACACAGTCGCCGGCCAAAACCTGACCGCCGATCAGATCTTGACGCGGTTGGTTCATGCCGTATTCCATGCAGAGATAGCCACAGAAGGCGCGGCGCGCTGGGCGTTGGGCTTCTCGTCCATATGCACGGAAGTTCTTGTAAACTCATACGACCGATGACTTCGGGATTCGGCTGCGAGCTCTTACCAGTCGCTTATAGGGAATATGGTTGAGCAACTCAACGGGGTTCTGATCGACTTCTTCCAGATTTGGAGTCCAAACTGGAACAAATCCAAGCTTCTTGGTTTCCAGCAGAACTGAGGTTGTGCCAGCTCATCGAGCGGCTTCAGTTCGGCGGGCCATAAGCTTTACGGTCGTCTTCCACGCAGGCTGATTGGCATTGGTGATTTTAACGTTCATGGGGTGGTATGTTTTGTGGTTTTGTTCTAGGTTTCGATGACCCGAAGCGCGAAGTCATAAGCAGCTTTGTCGGTGGCGAGCAAAATGTTTTCACTGGGCTTTCACCAGAAAGCTCCTCCAGCGCGCTGCGCCGAATCGTGGCGCCGCACGTTAATCGTTCGCCCTCAAGATGGTTATGTCGGCGCACATGGCGTCGGCACTCGAAATAGTTGTTGTCATCACGATGCAAAGAAGCCTTTGACTCCGTCGGACAATCAGCCAACATGTCCCAACTCTGCATTAACCCATGCCCAAAACCGCTAAGATCGGTGGTGATGCAGGGGTTTTTAAACAACAACTTTCAAGGTGTGTAGCCCCCAAGGCTCATATTACAGAGAAGGATAGGCGTAAGATGGACACGGCAGTAGGCATCTGTTAGTGCTGGTCAATACCGTCGTTGCCGTCAAATAGCGGGAACAACGGCACCTTCACGGGGTTCTCGCGGCGTGTCAAGCCGTCGCCCAGTTAACGAAACCACCGCGATCTTCGTTGAATTGACTGCCAGATCGTGGAGGTGATCGCTCGGGTGACCAAAGCCGTGATTGTATTGATGGTTGTGCAAAGGCTTTTCGTCCGGCGGTCGAGCGCGCAGGTCTCCTCGGGCCGGTAGTAACAGGGCACCTCAATGAGTACTTGCTTTAACGCTCTGTTCCGCGCAACCTGCTCATTGAGTCGACGCGTGACTCGAGATAAACATCAAAACCTTTGCAGCGGAAATCATTACGTCGGGTGGAAATGATCAGTGTGTCCTCTGCGTACGTTTCGCCCGTCAATGTGGCTACTTCGAAGATGCGAGCGACAAACGCCTTGCGTTTTGCTCAAACTCCCGCACCTTTCGGCTGGGGCGGTTCGAAACCGGGCAAGACGACATCTACCGGTTTGTCGACGAACCTTCATTCCACGTCCGTAATTCGGTTTCTTATGGTGGCTCAACGTCACCAACGATGCGCACTTTGTTTCTCAATACTGTGTAACTTCCATCGAAAGTTCACCAGCCATTGGTGCGTTGTAACCTTTGAAATAAGCATGAAACAATTTGTTGTTACCGCGATACTTCTTCCCTCTTTCGTGGCGTGGGTGGTGAGTAATTGCTGCTTCCGGGCAACGCAAAAGAACATGGTCCTGACATCCATTCGTGACGGTAAATCACCGACGTTTCCGCAAAACAATGCTTGCACAAAGCCGCAGCAAAGCGTCAGCGGCGTAAAAAGCATCTGAACTGGCGTAATCACCATAAGCGTGCAGCAGATCATGAAGAAACAAATTCCCCAGAAAAACTCGTGCGTAGATTTCGTTTTTCTCCGCAAAGAACGGGGCGAATCCACCAACACGGCAATCTGGTTGACGGGAACGTCCCGCTGACCGATGCGGACGAACCTCGCTTCTTCAGGCACTTCTTCCCTCAGGGATATGGTTTTTATCTTCTGTGAATAGCGGATTACTCGTGCTGTCCAGCACGTCGGGACCGATCGGGTGATCTTTAGATTCTTGGACGAGGGTTCTTGGCACGTGTCAGCTGCGTGTAGATTCCCCTACTTTGTTGCACACTTCCCAGCTGGTTTCAAATACCACTTCGGGAAGGTTGTTCTGCGTCATAAAGCTGTTACGGTGTGGGCAAAGTAATCTCATTCTCGTTGTATTACCAATTTTTGAACTTCAAAACTCGATATAATTGTACTTTCAGTCCTTATTGTAGAATGAACCGAACAAGTCTTCAACAGTGCTTAATCTTAGAGATTACAATCGTGCATTCACCTGATTTGTTCTAGAATTGTACCTGCCAGTGTCGTTACTGTCGCCACCACCGACGACGTGACTCCTCTGCCTATATAAAAGCAGACCCACCCTTCATAATAGACTTGAGACAGAAGGGGTGGGTACCTATTTAGAATATGGGATAAAATGTTTCGATCGAATATCATCACCAATGATCCTTCAAGCTTATCAACGCTGCTACGCGGTGAAAGCGCCTCAATAGCACTTTCCTTGTCCGCGCGTGAGGGATCGTTCCGGGGCTTAAAACCGTTCAAGTCGCACAAAGCTGAAACGGTAAAGTCCCCGGTTCTCTTTACGACACTGCTGGAAACGCGGCGACCTTCCCGCGATACATTTGTCCGGAGATAAGCGCAACACGTACGAGATCCTCGCGATTTCGTTCTAGCATAGTTTGTGCGACTCAGATACTCTACCGTCGCAATCACGATAACGGAAAGTGAAGGTGTTGCAAGTCACATCACTCTTTAGTTCGGGAAGTCGAAAACAGCGGGATCGATGGCCACCCGACAACACGTGTTTCAGTGCAAGGTAGCATAGACCAGAACGCCGATAGCCAGGTGTTGCCACCCAGTCGATCGTTTGACCGGCTTTCACGAATTCTCCCTCTTGTGCAATGCTCTCTTTGAGGTGACCGTAGATGGTTTTCAGTCCGTTGCGGTGGCGAATCACCACATGGTGGCCAGCGGCGTAACCGACAATACTGCACTTTGCCGTCGAAAGCTGCCAGACACAATCATGCTTCGGTGCGAACTTTGATGTCCAGCCCTTTGTGCATGCAGCGGAACGGTGTGGCGGTAACCAAAGTGGGGAAGTAATAATATTTCGACTGGGGTAGGCATGCGCGAAATCTGCGAATTCAGCGTTTTATAAGTCTCGAGGATTTCACTGCTTGAATAGCAGTATGCTGAAGTATTCAAGATGAATACAACTCGTTGCTCTCTAAATTATTCGAGCAGCGTTACGGATCACTCGGTTGATGACTACCGGGTCGGCCGACGCGATGCGGCGTTCTGGCGCGCTTGTCTGGCAATCGAATCCTGCGCCGCTGCGCAGATGCACCGCCAAAGAAGAGACAAGCGAGGCGAATATGTTTAAATCAGCCATGCTTCATTGATGCGAATAATAGGGTTCCACTTCAAATATGTGGTTTTGGCAGGTCAATCTACCAAGTTTTTGGCACATAAACCGCCGAAAAAACATGAGTTGCAGAGCATTCCCCATTGTCTTCTTCCTGCTTTGCAAAACGCATTGACGATTATTCAGGAAGTCGCTCGCGAAAAAACTCATGGGTGGGTACTTCCTTTCTGTGGAGAATTATGCGCGGGTCGATGTCTTGTCTGTTTTAAGTGTGACAATACGGTTTATGCCTCCATCGCCGACGAAGTGAAGACATAAACCGCAAAGTCGTATCACGATATTAATTTCTGCGTGCCGAGGTCAAAAAGCACGCGTTGAAGAGTGTTCACGGCCAATACCATAACTATAACGCGCTCTCGCGGCAGCATGCCGCGGGGTCTTTGCGCACTATCACCATGTTGCTTTCATGAGAGCAGCCATGGCGAGCTGTGCCGAACGATTGCTTTGAATTCTTCGAGGCGTTTGCCGTGGTTTTGATGAGAATCAGAGTAAACGCGCGGACGCATGCCAACGCTTGATGAATTGGCACTCGTCGTTGACGTGGTTCGTCAGTTCGTCGACCATCCTGCGGTGATCATGTTAATATCACCCAAACCGGAAGGAAATCAAACGGTTCGTCAAGATTACGAACCAGCGCTTCATTATCAAAATAGCGTACGTAAATGTTCATGTTCTCGAAAAACCACCGCAAAAGCCGTTGGTTGTCACAAAGCAAGTGTAATCATGAAAACGTACACACGGTGCGTGATTAGTTCAAAAGAAAAAAGCGAACTGCTGAGCAATTCGGCGAGAGCTGACGAGACTCGAACTCGCGACCCCCAACCTTGGCAAGGTTGTGCTCTACCAACTGAGCTGTTTCCTGTAAACGAAGGGAGGAGACTCGAACTCCCGTCGTTGACACTACCCCCTAAGTGGCGTGCCGTCTACCAATTCCGCCACCTCTCCATGCTTTCTTACTCCAGAATTTCCGTCTTTGATTAAGCATTCTTATCGAGAAGGTAATCCACTGCCAGGTGCCCGAACAGGACTCGAACCTGCACGTCATTCAAACGCCGCACCTGAAACGAGCGCACCACCGTCGCCACCTGGGCTTTGGTGATTAGTTTTGCCAAAAGAGGCGGAAAAGCAGACTCGAACTCGCGACCCTAACCTTAACAGGGTTGTGCTCTGTGAGCTATTTCCGCAGACACTCTGTAATTTTTCATTGCAAGAGCGTTATCTCACAAACGCAGTGCAAAGGTAGCGCTTTTCTCTGAATCTGCAAACATTTGCCCAACTTTTTCGCTTCCGAGGGCAAAAAAGGCCGTTTTCTGCGCCGACCACTGGCCCTAAAATCCCCTTGCAATCCGTTTTTCGAACTCTTCAGCCACCCAGCAGGCTGTTCTGTATCCAGCAAAGTGCAAATCCTTCACCTCGTACCCGCGAATATCCAGCTTGTCGCATTGCTCCAAGCGATTCATGATCGGAAACGCCTCGGGATAGCCGGTCATGCGCTCGGCATGTGTGGCGAAACACGCAGTGAATGCCGAAAAGCCAACTTATGACAAGCGACCATCGAGTTTTCGTGCGGAGTGCGCACTTCGCCAGCCTTAATGTTCGTCCAGCCCTGACGCATTTCGTCGATGAACAACAAATAGCGCGCGGTAATGCGATAAATACCGCGAGCTGCACATCCGCCTCGTGTCCGGCCGCGCAAAGTCGACTGGCGGTGCAGCATCCGCTTCGAGGATATCGACATTGTGAATCAACCGGCGCTAACGCGGAAAAGCGGCGGGGCTTAATAGCAATCCTCCACCGGTATCTAACAACGCGGCTCGCTCATCGGAGATCTTCCGGTACGCCCACTCGTGTGCCGCCACATAGTCCACGATTTGTTGACCGTGATGGTGCATTCACCGCAACTCCTCAACGCCGACATCGATCAAACGATGAATCGTGTGCCACAGCAGTGGCTTTTCAGCCACGAGCACCAGGCACAGAATTCAGTCGGTGGACGCAAACAGTGCCGAGTCCGGCAGCAAAAGATCAAAACACATAAGGAGAAGGATTATCGAATAAAGTTGGGGAGGCATGCAATTCTATCGAACAAATATAGTGCACCAACACGCCATTATATAACAGGTTGTATTGCTTCTTGAAGCGGCTGTACACCACCGAGGTTCAACGTTGCCGGCGCTGCCTCGGCGAGTCGAGCCGAAGAAGGTCGAATGCGTTCAGCACACGCGCAAAGTACGAACCGTTCTTTGACGCCGATAGTCGATTGTCGTGGTGTATTCGCCAACGACCGGCCGACTCTCCTTTGTTCAATTAAGTTGCGGCCTGTTTCCCACGCCGCCCGCGGTTTTCCGTTCATTTCGCTGTCGATTGCCTTCACACCGGCTCCCGCGGTCGCGCTCATCTCTTATATAGCTTAATGAGTCTGCCGATGTTATCGCTGCCCAGCATCATAATTGTATACCATTTGGTCGAAATCTTGTCGTAAAGTGGCCACATAAGAGGTCACTCGACCATCTACACTTTGGCGAAAAACGATCCACGTCGTGGCACGAATAACCGAGCATTGCGGCTTGGGCAAACGCTTTCTCGTCTGCTTTCTTCAAGACGGTGCCAGATTCATGTGAAAACACTGTTGATCGTGTCGTTGTAGTGCGTGCCTCCCACGGCCCTCGTCGATGGGCAAAGAAAGTGGCCTCGGTGTGGGTGCCAACGGCGACTACACATAGGTGTGAAACAAAGTCGTGTTGAGCATGGCCTCGGGCAGGCATTTTCTCGACACGAGAGACGCTGAACTAATTTCGTCCGTGGCGGTGGTGAAACGCTGGTTACCATTCACCAGCATGTCGGCGCCGGCCGCTTTCGAGCGGTGAATTACAAATCGGCCACTGAAGTCGCTCTTGAGCATAACGCCGATACCTGCCGCTGTGTTGGAAATAGAAGATCCGCCGCAAGCGTGGTGGGCAAACTGGTGGTAGCGAAGTGCTCGGGATGCGCATAATAATGGCAAATGCGCGTGGCAGTCCTTACTGAGCGGAATCGCCAAACGACGATAGTAACTGCCTTACACGATCGACTGAGGCGCGTTTGGTCAGGCTACCTTTGTAGTTCTGCATTTTCGCGCTCGGCGCCTGCACCGTGAGCAAGGCTTTTCGCGTCGATTTGCGTGGTGTAATCACTTTTCGTCGAGCGTTCGTGCCGTGTCCACCTCCCAGACCGGTCACTTTCTGCGCGGCGAATCGCCGTAGTAAGTGTCGTGATGAATGTTGAAACACGAATCGGCTGGTGACCATCGGTGTCAGCGATCATTTTCTCACGACTGACGGAGGCGAACATCGGGCACATAAAATTGCGCCACAAAGTCGTTGGGCGGGTGCGCGCGCCCAATCTCGGATCGATCACGGGTCAACCAGCTGCTGTTCGAGCGCCTGGAAAGTGCCTGGTGCGTGTGCTAACAGGGGAAACGCAGTTGTGCTGTGCTCACCGGTCTTGACGCGACATCACGTCGATGCCTAAATTCGACACCGTTTCGTCACCACAAGGCAACAAGACTACCAGAGCCGCCGCCGACAACAATGAGGCGTAAAGAAAAGTCGTAACGCGCGGGGTGATATTTGCTGTGTCGGGCAACCGCCGAACGGAAGGTAAATATACTAATATTTTTTCGGTTACCCGCCGCTCTACGCCGTATTCCGCGTCGCCGCCTACGATTTGCTCTGTTGAAATTGGCATGAAACCACGTCGGCACTGTCTTTCGAGGGCTCGAGCACGGGGATGCCTTGTGCGCAGGCATGATCGGTCACCGCACTGCTCGAACCGAGTTGCGCGCCGTCGGCGAAATGTGCACCGAGCAAATCGACGATTGGGGCACAATCGATACGGTTTCGGCCAGCAGCGATTGTTTTGCTCACGAAAATCGACACACATTCGGGGAAGTTCGCGGGGGAGCGAGCGTGAGTGTCTTCATAGCGCTGTACACCACTTTGGTTTCAGCGAAAGTCGGTTGTTCTTATGAGAACGCTTTCGCCAATGTGAAAACGCAATCCGAGAAATCCGGCCGTGGCAGTGAATCATCGGGCATAACACGGTATTTCTTCACGGTCTCGAGCCACCGCGCATAAAAATAGCACGCTCGGCTTTGTTGTCTGCGTACTCCGTTCCGTCCTCATCGGCGCACTATCTGTCGTTTGTAGAAATAATCATCGTTGTCGATGAAATAGACTTGAATGCGGGCGGCTGAATGGAAACCCGCACTGACTGATGACGATCGATCTCATCGATGACGATGTTCCATTCCCGACAAGCAGATCACTTCGTGCAACTGGTTACGGCGCTCGTTGATATTACCCCCATTCGGCATAAACGTGCGGATCTCTTGTCCACCTTCTTGAATGCCTTGCGGCAACTCGCGACCGATCGTGGCCGTATTGCGACTCTCGAGCGTAAGGTACCATTTCATGCGTGATGTGCAGTCTTCTTTTGCTTTCGTCACAATTAGCTGCACCTCGCTATCCTTGTTGAAGTTAAAACGGTAACGATAGATGGTGGTGCATGTTTTACGCGAACAAAGATACAAAAAACGTTGAAATAGCGCCCGCACGCCAGCTCTTTTCTGCAATTCAAGTGATTAGCGTCGCATTATAACCAGCGCGGGGAAAAATCCTTTTTCTTCCTCCGGCTTACTTCACGAAAAAGTAGTCTACTCGCACCGGGCTTTATGGGCGGATGTGGTTTCGTGGGCAGAAGCCAGGCCAACCGCCATGACGTTTTCCCCTCACGGGTGTGGAAGACCGGCAGGCTCGCGCTTTCGTCGCGCTGTGAATAAGCCCCAAAGCGGGGAGTTTTGCACAAAAGGGCCGCGTGTTTCGCACGAAAGTCGTGGACTTTTTGACCTCCCGCTTTTCGTAACGCAGGCGATGCCCTCCCTCTCCCTACTGCGGCAGAAAACGGGGCCGTCTCCTCCTCCCACTTTGCGTGTTTCGACAGCCACCGAGCGGTGGTTCGCTCAAAGGTGACACCCGGCATTATGAGAAAAGAACGCGACGCTCGCCGACACGCGCGACGAGAACAAGGCGCTGTCCTCCCAATGGGCATAAAAACGCCTCCGCTAGTCCGCGCCGTGAACCGGCGGGAGGCTTGGGGAGGGCGTTTGGTGCAAAGTCGTTGCTGTGCAACGGTGCTGAAACGACAACGCACAACCGGGGAGCAATCAGGTTACGCTCCAACTCTTGGAGATTTTCAGGCCGCTTGTTTTCCAAGAATAAGCAGATGCCGCAAAGATATACGCGCCTTTGCCGCCGCCGGGCTTTCATAGACTTTTCGTCACACCAAGGCAAAAGTCAGGAAATCGCGGTCGTGGCTCGACGATGAGCGTGCCGTCAAAATCTTGCAACGCCTGCTTGAGCACGTACTCGTGCGCAAATCCGAAGTGTGTTGGTCAGCTCGTGAGAACCAGAGCAGGTTGAAGAGTTCGAGGAGTTTGAATAGCCAAGCGCGTTCGCTCACCGCCAGCACTTTCACCTTCTACGTTCCTTCCTCGCCCCGAACATGAAAACTCAGGGAGATCACTGAATCTTGAGGCGGATTTCGCCTTTCGCCACGTTGTCGATGGTGTCGCAAACGGTGATTTCGCCGTCAGGCAGCGAACTTGGTTTGCGCGAAGTAACCAATCTGCACGTGTGGCCGAGGTGAGCGTGCCCACTCGTGTTCAAACTGCTGCATGATGCATGTTGACGAGCGTGAGCTTACCTTCGCCGTTGCGACGACGACTAATGACCGCCGCGCTCAACGGTGAGCGAAACGCCGGAAAACGGTTGGCAGTCGCCAATGGGTTTTACCACTCTCCATGATGACCGGATAATTGCCGCTGCGGGGCGAGGGGCGGGAACTTGAGTCGCAGGCGCAGGTGTCTTCCTAACTGGGCGTCACTTCGACGGTTCTAACTTCTCGGTACGCACGCGGCTCTGCGCGGTTGGTTTTGGAGTAGAGGTGCCTTGAAGCGTTCGATGTAGAGTTTCGTTTTCGACGATCTCATCTTTGCTGCTCTTCATGCTATGCTGCTGTTGGGCGCCTCGCAAGTTCGAGATATTGGGGAGTAACCGACATAATCGTAGATGCGGCCGAGCGTGATCTCGATGGTGCGGTGGTGATGTTGTCGACAAACTTACGGCGGTCGTGACGGTGACGACAACCACCGCCTTGCCGGAGGTCATGATGAAATCTTCGAGCCAGCCGATACTGATGTCAATTGTTGGTGGGCTCGTCAGTAAGAGGACATCCGGGCTACTGCGAAAGCAGGAGTTTGGCCAGTTCGATGCGCATACGCCAACCACGCCGGAGAAATCGCTCGTGGGGCGCGCGAAGTCGCGCGCTCAATCCGAGACAAAGGAGCATTTTTCTCCACATCTTCACCTCAAAAGTGGGTGAGATCGATGGCATAAATTTTCGCTCATGGCGGCCACTTTGCTCAATGGCGCCATGAATCGTCGCTCTATTGGTCAATTGGCTCCATGAGGTTGGGCGTTGTGAGCGCTTCGATTTCACCGCCTCTTTGAGATGCTCGAAGTTTGGCAGGCTTCCTCAAGACAGTGCGGCAGATCCTCGGTCTCGTGGGTGCTGGGGCGGGTAGGCAATGACAGTGTCTTTTGGGCGCGCGCTGACGTTTTCCATGAGTGGGCTTTGGCACGCACCGGCGAGGATTTTTGAGCAACGTGGACTTACCGGCACCGTTTTTTTCCCATCGCAGGGCGATGCGGTCTTTCTCGTTGATTTGAAAAGAGATATCTTTGGTGGTTCCATAAACTCGACGGTGAGGGCCATCAACGGATATCGCCGAAGTGGAATCGCCAATTTAGTGGTGGAAGGGCAAACAGACGATGAAGCTGCGCGGGCGAAAATACGTTCGCACGAATGCAAAAAAGGAATGGGATTTGACGGTGCCACACTCAATCGTGGCTCATCGAGCTTGCCGCCCGGTTACGATAAATTTGTGCCGCAGCTGCCGAAAAAAATCGACGCCCTGCGCCGGATCGTCTGATTATGATAATAGGTGTTCGGGCAGTTGAATGGGGGTTCGCGCGCGGGTCGCGATATTCGCGATCCGCAGGTGTCGGCAACATATTCTAAGCCGATGACCATAACGCGGCAACGTTTCGTCGACCGCAGACTCACACCAGTGTCGAAGGCCGGCGGAGAGCATAAACAGCAGCGGTCGGGGGTCTTCGCGAAATCGACGACCGATGTGTGTGGCGACTTTAATGGGGCATGGGAAAACGGAAGGTAACGCGTTGGCAACGGATGTCGGGCAGAGCACTTCACTTCTGGAAGATGCCGAGCACTTTTCGGCGGAGGTGGTATTGGGCAAGCCGTAACTTTGTGATAGAACGCGACGCGCTGCCCAGATGCAAAGTATGGAACGAACATGCTGCGCACTCAATCGAAGATGCGGCACAGGCGCCCCAATAGCGCACCGCTTCGAGCGTTTGCTCAAGTGGCACTTTCGGTGACGATAGGTCCGATCGAGCGCCGGCGAGGGGCATTCGTCGGGATCAAACACTTCGTGGTGCGCTTCGACGTAGCTTTGCGGCGTGGTCTTTGTAGGTTTCGCCGGGCAGTAGACAAGACGACGCCTGACATTAGGCCACTTTGGGCGAGCATACGGCAATAGTCGTGCTCGGTAGCCACCTTTTCGGGCATGAGATTGAGGCCGATGCGGGGAACGCCGACGGTTGGTCTAACCACATCGAGACCCTACGGAGGGTCTCCGACAGCGGAAATGGAGGAATTGACGTGAAACATGGGCGTCAAATGGAAGTACCAAACGTCGACACGTTTGTTTCGGAACGAGTTTGTCGCCCTTCTTGATGCCAAAGGCGTTGGCCGCAGCGTCGTCTGGGGCGGTGCGCCGTTCACGCGCCAGCGTCTGGCGCATGGGGGTCGGTTTTCACTTGGTGCCGGAGCTTCGGGGCGAATGGCCCACGCGGGCGTAGCTGATGAAGCGCTGATCAGGGTGAAACCTTCGAACTGACGTGAGGATTGCGCGCCGTTGCGTTGCGGAAGGCCTGATGGGCGACTTTCAAACCGCCGTGGTCGGCGATGTTTTCACCACCACCGCAGGTGAGGGCATACCGTGCAATGCAAGCCGGGCGGTACTCGATTGCGTCGAAGAAGCGAACCATGCGCTCGGTGCGCGCTTGTTAGCCATGTCTTGGGCCGTCCACACCGGTTGCGAGGTTGCCTTCCTTGTCAAACTAGCAAGCGCGCGGTCGTCGAAACCGTGCGTCGACTGGCGATCACAACACCGATCGCGCCGTAGTTGGCCGCACTATCGTCGTGCGGGATCGAAGAAGAGCGCTACAAAATGCCGGCAGGAAGCGAATTTCGTTCGTCGTGGGGTCGTGGCCAGGCGTTAATGGTCTGAGGTCATAGCATATTCGTTGCGATCTACGGGTTTATTGACGCGACGGGCGATTTCGCTAGGCATGATCGAAACTCGGCGGCGCGACGCGGATTCTCTCAAAGAAAGAGGAGAGTTTTCGTCGTCTCCAAACCCAACCGTCGGCGTTCGCCGCACTCGTCTGGATAGCCAATCTTGATACGGAAGGTGTTAGCGGAAGGCTTCTCGTGGGCTTGCTGTTTGGTGGCGGCACTCATCCAAGTCTCTGCCAGTCGATGCGCTGACCGAGGGGCTTCTTGCAGGTTATTGGACGAGCTGAAGCGCCACGCTGCTTGAACTTTCGGAAATAACTCAACGCGCCACATTTTGCCGACAGCCGGCCCATCACGCTTCCACTGCTTGCCCGGCACGCTTCAACGCGGGCGGTCTTGCTCAACGCGCATCGTGCGGCCTTGAAGTCGAACGTGACGCGGCAATCATCGCTCAAGGCGAAGCGGCGCTGTTGAGGTCGTTGAATTCAAATAAGACTTGAGGGGCACAAGGGGCGTGTCGGCAAAATTTCTCTACCGTGAATGAGCTCCGGGCTGATTGACACCATCACCACAGGACATAACAGCACAAGAAGAGGAGATTCCAGTCGATGATGCCGGGATAATCGCGCAGCAATTCGTCAGGTCATCTTGTGATGGTTGCCTTCGACATCGCGCAGCAGTGGCGGAATAAGAAGCCTTGGCGATGCGCGTTTCGATATGAGCACTTGTTCCGTACGCACTGCATCTGCCTCGAGGCATACCGGTCGACAAAAAGGATTTGTGATGTAAGCGCGGTATTGACCTCACACGTATCTTGCGCGTGGCCTCGTCATTTTTCAAATAGTGGTCACGTTCGCCGAGCGCCAAGCTCCGCTTTGGCGGTTGCACGGGGTTCTGCATCTTAACATTCTTGATGTCGGCGCCGCACCCATAATCATGCCGGAAACGCCGCTGCGTTCAAATGGTTGGCGAGCAAATAAGCGGTTTTGTCGTTGATGGCGCGCACCCCGCCAACGTTGCGCGAATAGGTTCGTAGCCTTCGCGGTTACGACGCACTGTCCATGGAAAGCGATGGGGTGAACCGTTTTCTGTGCCAAACTGCCGGGAGCGGGAGGCGCCATCTGTCGGCGTTGCGGGCCGCTTCTGATTGATTTCTTCGAGCTGTTGATTGCCCGTAACAGGCGATGTTCGGGCGTGAGCGGTTGGGCTTTCATCCAACCGCCGCCGCGCTGTTGATAGAAATGCCCGGCGGGTGACGCGCGATCCATATCAGCACGGCACGATTAAGCGGCCAGCGGCGTGGGTGTTTGGCGCAACGCTTCTATGGCCCCGTGGCCAAAACGGGCAGAAAATGTTGACTCCTTTCATGGATTGTCTATTGAATTGATTTTTATTTTGAGGGCGGGTTCCCTCCGGTGGAGGGAGTGATTATGAGTGGGAGGGCGTTCTCGCATCTGTGAGAACGCCCTCTATAAAACTGTTTGCTTTGCCGATGCTCGGTGTTTGGGAAAGTGGCGCCAATTCTAGCGAAAAAAGGAGAGGAAAAGTTTGGCGGACTTCACCGAGGGCTTCACAGCGGCGTTCCTGTTCTTCGGCTTCGGAGAGCTGTTTCCGCAATCACCGTGCTGGGTGAACGGTTGCGTGTCCGCTTCTGCACCTTCGGAGAGTTGCTCACCAACGCGCGGCATTTCGGTTTTCCAACTGCTCTACTATTTTAGCCTCTGCTTCTTTGACGGCTTGTTCCAACTTGCGCACAGCCGCGGCACCTCCTTTGTTCTGTAACAAGGCGCCTTAGAGCGGGCCTTCAACCGAAGTTGAAGAAGCGCCGGATGTGATCAGCCCGTTGCGGTTGCCGGCAACAAGGCAGCCGTTCCATATCCGGCTTTGAGCGCGGAGATGGTGTAAATGCCGCCGAGATGCTGCGCACGCGCCGCCTCGAAACCCGTACCTTCGAAACCAAATGCATCCGAACTCACGGTGTGGCTGAAGCCACGATTACGGTGCCTTCAATGCGAGAATCGCCTCTTAAACGCGTCTTTTGTGCCATATCGGTGATTGGTCCGGCTCGTCCGGGGTCAAGAGACCAGGCGGGTTCCAGAGCAACAGTCATGGTAAACGTTTCGCTCACCTCCCGGAAAGCACCTTCACCTTTTTGTGAAGCTTGCCACTTCGGCGCGTAAGGCGCCGGATATCGCGGGTACCAAGCGAATATCGCCTTTCGCCACGCAGTCGATCGTATCTTCGGCGGTGAGTTCATCCGTCCAACAACTGGGCTTGGTTTTGCGCGTGGTAGCCTATCTCGACATTGTGCCCAAGTTTGGGCTTACCGCGGTGGTCTATCACTGCGACATGATGCGCACCAACGTAGACTTGCCTTCTCCATTCTTACCTACGAAGGCAACTTTTTCCTGCGCGCAGCAAGTATCGGAATTGACATTGGGTTAAAACCAGATGATCATAAGCCAGTGTTTCTCCACTTCGTCGCAATGACCGGATAATCTCCCGACGTTTGACGGGAACTGGTTGCAGAGCGGTATCATAATCGATTTCTATCCAGACGATCTTTTCAACTGCTTGATGCGATACTGCGCTTGCACACCGATTTGGTGGGTTTATGGCGAAACGCTCATTAGAAATGTGATGTCGTAATCCTTCTGCTGGAACGCCATCAATCGCAGTTGACTTTCAAACGCTGTTTTGAAGTTCCGGCGTACTCGTGGCGCCGCGATGGTCCTGCTTTTCACCGAGATACCAATGTGCGGTTCGTGACGCGTTGATACCAGCCAGACGCGATTCGTGACTCACTAAGGAAGCGGCCGCGTCGGCATTTCGAAGGAACTGCTCAATAACGGATACTCTCTATCGGTGGTTGGTCGGCTCGTCTAAACGAAACATCGTAACGATGCTGCCAGCGGGTTGGCCAATTCAGTGCGCATGCGCCAACTTCTCAGAAAATTTCACGGGTGGGCGCTCGAGATCTTCACGGAATTGAAACCGAGACCGGTGAGCGTGCGCTCAATTTCCGCGTGGTAGTTTTGCGCGCCGCTCATATTCTGCGACGTCAGTTTTCGCGACTGAAAGCGACAAGTTCCATGTATTCCGGCGTTTCGCCGGTCATCCGATTCGAGGTTTCGTCGTTCAAACGGCGGGCGATGCATTCGTGAATGTTTGATAACTTTTTCGACCTCGCGACCACAGTTGTATCGTCGCTGAATTTATCGCGGGCATTATACACACTCACGTCTCGCGTTGTGTATCGCAACGCGACCGTCCATGTGAGCGTTTGCAAACCGGCCAAGATTTTGAGCATCCGTACTTTTGCCGCACCACGACGCAATGCGATCGCGCTGATGACTACAAAACTTCCGTCAGAGAACAAGGCGCGCCAAAGATTTCAACACGGAACACCGAAATATGTTATTGCTGATGCGTCTATAGGCCGAATGAACGCATATGCTATAATACGGTGGCGTTTCACCGCTCGCGGCGGGCGCACTTCTTCAAAACGAGGGTGCTCTTTCGTTCTGGAACGGCGAGCGGCTTCTGCTCAGCTTCCCGGCAGATAGCCTGCGAAGGTACAACTTTATTTCGAGTTCACCAGTGAAACACAAAATCCCCTCGCTCTTCCATGCAAGGTGCCTGTAAAGCGAGCGGTGGGCGCCCTGCTGAGCGTGTTGTCCGGCTTCTGCAAGCGGTTCTGGCAGAGTTGGCCGAGCCGCCATCCGTCGGAAAGGGCGGCGCCAGAACGCCCCGACCCCTACGTCGAACGTGGTGCGCTACCTTCGCTACTTTCAGTTTGGAATCTGGTTAATTCCCGATAAAGTTCACCCGTTTTGATGTTGCAAGATAAGCATTCCTACTGACTCCAAGAAAGTGCTGTGATCACGTCAAGTAAATTTTCGGATCTCCCTTGGATCATTTGGAGGCGAGTCAACAATTTGCCTTTCGGCCGCGGAAACGCTCAACGGCGAGAGGACTACGATTTTCATGTCCGTGGACTCGCCCGGTCGCAAAGTTGTTTCGACGAAGCCACGGAAATTCGGGATTGGCGGCTAAGCATGTTGATCACCAAGGCGGCTGACGCTGTTCATTAACCTACCACCGTGCGCTTTTGGGAACGACTTTGCGTAACGCACCAAATCGATGCTTTTAATGACCGACCTAAGCGGCGGTACTTGCGGAGAGTTGGAGGTTCTGCCGCGGTGAGAGTGAGGAAACAGCGGGCAGAAATACCCAATTCATTGTCTTTGTTCCTGGTCGCCTGAAACGCGAAAGATATTAGACGCTCGACGCGTGAGTCCCAAAGCCGTGCAACTGGTTACTTTTTCAACGTCACCACCAGTTTGCCCAGGCGAAATCGGGATCGGCTTTGCCGTGAGATAGTGGGCGGTGCAGCAATTCGGGCCTGCTCTTTCTTACCAGCGATAGCGGGAAGAGCGTCCTGCGGTTTCTCGCTTTCTTCCCTCGTCGAACCAATGTGATCGGTCCGAGACGAATTATCGCCGATTTTGTAGGCGAAGTCGCGATCGTAGTCGATCGCCTTCTACCTCACACGCGCAGCGCAGGCGGCGCGCACATTCTCGGCGTTGATAAGGCGTAATACGATTTGTCCGAACATTGCCCAACGTTTCCGCATCAGGCATGTGCTGGTGAGCGTCGTGGTGCATCTGGAGCAATCGGTTTGCTTGTCCCGCAGCCACGGTGCTGACACAGTCCGTGCTTGCAATCACCCAACAGGTTGTGTTCTGAATGCTGCGAATCTCAAAATGGGCCAAAGCGGGCACCTTCCACGCATTCCCTCTCGCCCCAGGGGTGAGATAACGTGCTTTGGGATTTGTGCGGCGGCAGTAACACCACACAGAAAGAGCAAAGGAGGATATAGCGAAAAGACATGACAGTTAAATTTGAGAAGGTTTGAATTGCGCGATGGCTTCAATGAATGGGACAAAGATAACCCCTACACAAATCTGCAGAGGCCGCAAGGCTCGAGGTGGAAAAACGCGCTGCGAATGAAGAGAAACGGTCAAAAAACCGAGGAGTAGAAGCACAAGAAATGAAACATCAGCGCCAAGGCAGCAACTGCGGTTGATGGTCTTGCAATCTTTGATGTTCATCAATGCCCAACCTGCGGCGGCAATCAGCACGCCGCCCACGATCGAGACTTCGGAGATCAAAAGCATCGGAAATGAAGCCCGCCGGAAAGGCTGGCAGCCTGCCATAAATTCCTCCCTGCCACAGGAAGACAAACAAAACCGGTGATGCACACCAAAACGACAGCTCGAGGCCACCACAATCATGGTCTACTGCTGAGCGTGGCCGCTTGTCATCAATACCAGGTGTTGTCGCCCTTGAGTGCCGCCAAAACCGGTCCCATCATCGAGAGCGTGCCGACAGCAACAGAACAAACGCCGGGTCGTGATGCCTTCGGTGAGGTTGTTGCTTCCGTTTCGGACACGCGGCGGCGTGTGGCTTTTGCATTGCGCTCATCGAGGCGCGCAAAACCGTGCCAACAAACCGCCGAGCGCCAAACAGAAGATGAACAAGGCCGAGTGACTCTTGTTCTGTTGAATATCGCCATTCACACACACCGCAGTACCAAGCCGCCAATCCATGCCGTGTTGAGTACCGTGATGTATTTTCCTTATGCCGCGCTTGGCCAGTGCCGATCGCGCCCCACAAGACGACCAATACGTTAAACAGAATCGCTATCATGTTTGTCGTGGGTTTGTTCTTTCGGCCAGTTGACCAAATAGGGTTTATCAGGGCGTGAGGCCGTGTGCAACCAGCGCAAGTGAGCCACCGGATCCGGTATCGTCGGAATATATCCCTGATCGACATGAACTACCATTGCCACCATCCGCCCTGATAACTTTGTGTGAAGTCACGGCATCAAGCGTATTTATTTACAAAACATTGTAACCAAACATCTTGACGAATGGCTTTCATCCGCGCTTGTTGGCAATGTCCGCATAATCGGCATGAACCGATTCATGGAAGGCTGTGCCTCCTCGCCGGGTGAGTGCCGGCGATTCAGATTGGGCAATATCGGCGACGGGATTCGACAATCCCTTCCCCGATCGCCAGTCGCCGAGCGCAACGTGGCTCGCAAAGTGAAACCGTACATTTCGTGCACATTGCGGAAACGAACCACTTCGGCCGTGTCATAAAACAGCCACAGCGCGCTTTGACGCGCTCGCCTTCGGGCGGTCCTTCGGCGGCTTTCACCGTCCATTAGTGGTATTTCTTTTACCGCTATGATCAAATCTGCGTTAACACCTCATCGCGCTCGAGAATGCGCGATCGGATGCTCAATATGCTGGAAGATGTTCGCCCGCTTTGTTCGTTCGGGTCGACGATGACGGTTTCGCCCGTGCCCGTCGCGATTAACTCCTGTTCGAGCGCATCGTTCCAGTCTCGTCGCCGGGCGCCGAGTTGCACCCTCGGTGTGGTTCTCCGCTGCTCGATGAGCGGAAAGCCCGCCTCGTTCGCATTAGCGTTCTGAGATTGCAGTCGTCTGGCAAAGTCGGCAACGGCGGTACCGGAGAAGCGTGCTCGATTCCGACAACGCAAGCGCGTCGCGTTGCGAAGTACCGCAGAAGCCGAGACGTCTGACGCAATCACTATCGGTGAGTTCGCATCCGCGCACGCCGGGTGCATTGCCCTCGAGCACCCGCTTTCTTGCAGCCGGGCTCGTCTTCGCCCACAGTGAGGGTCAAACGTGCCGTGTCGCCACCTACCATCATCGGTGCGGTACTCTCTCCACTATATATATATTGTATCAGGTCGTCGAGCAAACGCCCCGTACCGAAGAGCGTGCGTTACCGCCATCGTTGCGCGCCATCGAGCTTCATCGACGATGAACAGCGCCGATTTCGCATTGTTCCATCCGGCGGTCGAACTGTTGTCCTCGCCCTCGAATGATTTTTGTCTGATAGATCCGCGCGTGGATGAGCGTGGTGCCGGCAAAACCTATGCGTGGAGAACTACTTTTTGCGGCGCGTCCCGTGGGGCAAGAGCACTACTGCGTTGCAGCTTGCGCCACACGCGCACCATCACGGCCCGAAACCAACGAGGTGTTCACTTCCGTACCGGCAGCATAGCCTCGCAGCACAAACGCCCTGGACGTTGCGCGTGATCGCCAAGAAACTGCCGATGGCGCTCACGGCCTCCCGCTGATGGGGCGTGAACTCGCGTGCAGCAAACTCGGCGGCGATGCTCTGTTCGAAAAGCGGAACGAGTCGTCGCTGACCGTTGATTCCGGTTTGCGGAAGAACGAAAAGTTGACAGAACCGTAGGGCGCGGTGCTCCACTCGGGGCGCGACGAGAAGTCGTGCTCTTTTCCGTGCGGGAGGATAGGTGCGTGCCGCTTCAACAGCCTCCGCTTGCCACCACGCGTTCGGGCAGTTCGCTCAATTCGCGCAAGTGCATGAGGATCGGCAAGCACACCAGATCGAAGCGCTCGCTGCTGCCCGCAGTGATGCGCAGCGTACGTCGGCGACTGACGTTACGCGAACCCGCATCGGCGTCGCGGCGGTGCGGTGTTCCACGCGGCAGCGCACTGAGGCGTGTGCTGACGATCGCGCTACTGCCGTCACCACCCGGGGCATCCGCGACTCAACAATCCTCGAGCGTGATGCGCTCCTGGGTGCCGGCAAAGAAGGTCGAGGGCGCGCGTTTTGCTTCAAAATCGACATACGCACGCAGCACGTTGAAGAGATTTTCTCTGCACATCGGTGGTGGGACGCGCCTTGAAAGAGCGGGGCACCCTCGAAACGCTGCCTTTATATTTTCTTCCGGTGATGATGCGCACGGTTCGCGCTTTGGTCAGTGGTTCAGGAAGTTGAGAACCCCGGTCAACGGATGATGTCTGAATTCCTCGGCCGTGTCTGCGGACTCCTCCACTTCGGCCTAGGGACGCAGGCAGCCGGTCAACCACGGGAATCTTGTCTGCGCGGCCGCAACGATGAACGTGTGTCGAGGTGAAACTCCACACCAAACTGTTGCGCCAACCGACAAAGTGAAGTAAGAAACGTACGTCTTCGGGCGTTTGCACATCGAAGGTGTTGAAAGGCAAAAATGCGATGCCCTTTCGAAATAGGCCACATCGATTTGCGTGGTGCGGCAGTGTATGAACACGGCGGTGCTGGCGCGCTGCGTGCTTGCGCCCGGCCATCCACTGCAACAAAACCGCTGAACGGCGAGTGGTGCACTCGCCCAACTCCACGTTCGACTTCGGCGGTCACGTGCCCTTCGTCGAGAGCAAAGAGCAACACGCCGTTGGACGAAAGGCGGCATGTCGTAAACACACGGCGGCAGCTCGTTTTCGCGCGGCGGCGCTGAACACTAAATTGGTGAGACCGCCTCAGCCGTCGAGTTCCTCAAATTCCGCCAACGGAAACCACCGTCGCCGGGGAGAGCACACACATGCACGCGGGTCTTCCGCAGCGGCCGGCACTGTGGTGTACGGCCGACTGGCGCACGACTCCGGCCGCGTTCGCGCCCCTGCATCAAATCGCGGCGGTCATAGTCCGACAGCCGGGAGAGATCTAGTCCGGACGAAGCCGAACGCAGCGTAAGCCAATCCGCGTGATCGTCGGCAAGACAAAGATAGTGCATGGGGAGTGGAGTTTTGAGTGGATGCGAGAGAAAAAGTGGCTTCAGCGCGCGTCAAGGCGCGATAGGTCCTGACGCGGGAGCGGAGCGCGCGACAGTACGCGGACGGCATCGGCCACAAAATCAGAGCCGACCGCCCGGAAGCGGCAAGTCGTGAGCGTGGCTTGCAGCACCTCGACCAAGCCGCCGAAACAGGCGGCCAGCCCAAGGTCAGTGCCCAAAGCGAGCGGCGGGTGGCATTTGCAGGCCCAGGAATCACCGTCCTGTGCTGCGGCAGCGCGGGCACTCAACGCACTATTCTGCCCAGAGCACCCAAGCACCTAATCCAAAGAGCAGCAGATGCGTGCTGCTTGTCGACGAAAACGCGCCTCGGTCGAGGCGGCGTTGCTCGGGAATCGAGAGCGAAACACACGATCAAAATGAGCAACGTCGGGAGGGCATGTATGAGCGGAAATGCAACAAACGGTGACGCCATGAGCGACGGATCTAGCTTGAAAAACGCTTTGCTCTCGCGCCACGGAGAGCGCAAGAAGGATCTCGCGAGGAGATAGGTAGGCGTTCGGAAAGCCTGTGCCATCGCAAGGGGCGCGAGCGCACGCACTAAAGTGCGGACGACCGTAAAAGGTCGGAGCGATCAACTGCCGGAACGAGTTGCTCGATGTGAGCGATGACATCGCGTCTCTTCTGCACAGTGTGCTACCCCGTTTGGCAGCATTGCTCTCGACGAGCTTACCACCCAAAGCGGCGGGGAGGTCCGAGGAATCCTGCCAAAGCCGTTTTCGATGTGGCGGAAGAAGTCGCCTTCGTTGTACCGCTTACCGACGAAGGTTCGACGCCTTTGACGTGCGCGCCAGTATCGCCGCCGATTTCCCAAAAGCACGATACCGCTTTTCGGGCGCCACAATGGCGTCGGCCTTGTGCGTGCTTGGAGTGCTGCAGCTTCTTCAGGCGTGAGACCAGGCAGCGGCGCTTCTGTCTTTCGCGTCTTGATCTGAGTAAACGCTTCTTGGCGCAGCACGCTCTTCTTGTAGTCACGAGGCTGCGCGCCGTGGCATGGCGAACTCGAGCAATTCCTCATCGTCCTGACCGCGATCGCAGACCGCTGTTTCCATCGCTTGATGAAAGCGGTCGAGCTCGATAATCGATAGTTCGTTTTGTCTTCGGTGCTGAGCTCGCCAGTCTTTTGTCCTCCTTGGCCAACTCCACAATTTCGGGTGCCAATTCGCCGTGCAGTGCTTACCGCTCTTTGCCGAGGATCGTGCGAATGGCGTTGTCCATCATCGAGTAGTGCTTTGTCCATCGACCCGGTGGAGAAGGTTCGTCAAAGCGACAAAGTTCTTCTGCGACATGTACTGGCCGAAGCGGCGTTACGAGGGGAGTGATAGCCCGCGGCGGCCAAACGTAGGCCACCTCGTCGAAGAGTTTCCACGAGGAGTGGCGTCTTCCGAGAGGGGTTCTTCGCCCTTCTTCTGACGGTTTGGCGTTGATAGCTTTCGGCGCATCACCGGCCAAGTCGCCATCATCCGGAAGCCCATCTTACCCGCCGGGCGGACCGCAAGCCGAGCAGGAGCGACGGACGTGAGCTTGTTGTTGCCGGGGTTGATGCGAAGTAGCCCGAGCTCATCTCGTCAATGAACTCTTGGGTGAGTTTGCGCGCCTGCTGCATGTAGGCGTCCGCCATTGGATCTCAGGCACGTCGAAACCGGCGTTCTTGAGCTACGTGTCCGCACCGAGAGATCACGTCGGGATGCACCTTACCCCCAAGCGAGGGGTTCAATGGCGGTGTCGATGATGCCGCAACCACTGCTGGCGGCACACCTCGAGGATCGAAAGCCATCGACAGACCGCCGGGTGTGGCCGTGGCTCGATGATCACTTCGTGCGTTTTCGCCCGGTCATGCGGCAGAGTTGTCCGAGCATCGCGGGCTGTCCGATACCGGCCATGTCGCTTGAGGCCAGGATCTCGGGTGCGCTGGCTTCGATGAGCTGGATCGGCGATACGGCATAGTATCTCGGCGAGTGTAGATCGGCGAAGTGGTGATGCACAGCGTGGCTCTGAAGGGCGTCGGCGTCGCCTTCGGTGGCATATGTTGATCGAGATGATGTTGCGCACCATCGTTCAGCCCGCGCACATACGCGTGATGTCGGTTCCTTGCGCGCGTGCTTGACTTTCTTACATGGGGCGCATTTCGTCGTCGGCGGGCACGAGGGTTGCGCGCAGACCGTTGCAGACCGCGGTCGAGGCATGGGCTGGATGCCACACTTCGTTGAAGGCTCGTCAAAAGCGCTTGTACGGCCTCGTTGGGATTCTCGCCGGCCAGTCACGAGTTGACTGAAATCAAAGAGCGCCACCGTTGAGCTCCACACGGGAGAAGCAGCCCATTTTAATGATGACCGGAGCGATGCGTTCCAGCTGATCCTTACGAGGGTTGGAATTTGCCGGAGCTCTGGAACATGTCGCGATAGACAAGCGAGAACTGAATTTTTCTCCATATTGGAGTATCTTGTACGAGATGATGAGGGGGAAACACGCACACTTGTGCCGTCAGGGTACTGGAAATTAAGACTCCCTGCTCGATAACGCAAACACAGTGGGCGAATAATTGGGCGCCGAAGCTCATCTTCTCAATCGCGCAGACACGCGTAACGCGCGCGCCCATTTCCTTTTTCCCACTCCTGCCTCACCTCGCTTGCCACCTTACGGCAAAAGCTGCGGGAACCCGCGCTGCAAAAGTTGTCTTGTTTCCGCACCGAAAAGCAGAGAGGACTTTTGCGCAAAAGTCGAGTGTTTCTCCACTCTCCTGCACCGCAAACCGTGCACGACGATGGGACGCTTATCAAACTGCCAAAACAGCAATTATCTACCTAAAACACTGCATTGTGCGTTTACTCCCACGCATCATCTCGCTCCGCAGTTTCGATAAACTTGGAAGAGTGAGGCCTTTCTCTACTTGCAGTGTACTACAACAGCATTACACCACAACACCACAATCATTCACCTCATGATCGAAGACTCCACGAACTCCACTTTTCGCTATCACAATAGTCAGAGAGGGTGTGCTCGACAACGTCACACTCCACTTCCCGCCGGCGGCCGCATTGTAGGCCTCCTCGGCTTAAAGAACGGCACCGGAAAGTCGACCCTGACTCTACTCACGGCCGGATTGCTGCAGCCCACAGTCAATGGCGGGAGGTGCGTTTTCGAACAGCGCGGTCTGCGATCGAACTCCGGCGGTGCTCGCCGATCTTCTTTGTGGTGCCCGAGCACATCGAGCCGTGCTCGCAGTGAAACTCTCCGCGCTACTGCAAGTCGCCGCATCGCGACTTCTCTATCACGCATTTTCCGATGAGCTGTTGCTCGAAAACCTCCGACACTCGATCTGTCGCCCGACGTCAACTTTCAGCGCTCTCCACCGGACAACTCAAAAGGCGTATGTCGGTTTCGCGCTCGCTCGCCACATGCACGCGCCTTCTTTCTCCTCAGCGGACGAACCGACCACGTGGACAGACATCCCTTCGAAAGCCCAGCTTTCGGCGGGCTGGCCGTCGCAGCCAACAGGCGAACGAAGAACGCACTCGCAGATCATCTCGACCACCAGGTGCACGACGTGGAGACGCAGGGACCACATCGTTATGCTCAAGGAACGCCAGGTGGGCCTCAACCTCGACCTCGACGAATTGGGACGTCTCGCTGCGTTTTTGAACAGCGCGCTTACGGCGAAGACCTGAGCGACGTCTCTACGCCGAGAGCTCGCGCCAGCGGGTATGGCGGTCATTGTCCTCGATCGCGAAGAAACCTGCTCGGTGAACCTCGAATTGTCTCTTCAGTCGCGCTGAGCTCAGCATCCCGACGACTCGCTGGAACGCGCCGCTCAACTCCAACCCTCAGCCGCACTCACCATGACTACTCATCCGCTTCTCTCCACGCCGCTTTCTGGCAGGGTGCTGCGTCTCGACTTGGTCGAAGGCGCGCAGCGCACTCAAACACTACGGATCTGCTTTTTCGGCTTTTCTGGCCTTCCTGGCCATTCCCACTTTTGTCGTTCATCACGCCGACTAACCTCCCCAACCGGAAAGTGCAACAAGTAGCTTCGGTGCTGGGCAGCGGGATTTTCTACCACACTGTTCTTCCTGGTGAAGCACATCGGCGGCAGTTTCACGCCTCAGGCGCTCCTCTCTCCACAGCCGCAGGCTGCGCAATTGCCTGACTGCCTCGACTTTCGAGCGTGTTCGCGCCACTTGCTGCTCCGACACACCGTGCTTGCCGCCGTCGTGTTTGTCCCGCTCTCCTCTGCGCCGACGCACTGACCGCCCGCTCTGGCCCAATTCTTCTCCGTTCTCTATGTGGAGTTCACCCTCCTGGCAACGATCGCCAGCCCGTATTGGGCGACATCGACCATGCCGCCATCATCGGCACCGGTCTGTCTCATGCGCCCGATTCATTCCCGCGCGCGTCTGTGTGCGGGCCATGGAGCACATTCCTCCTGGGAGCTCTCTACTCTTTTCGCAGCAAATCTTTTGTACTCACCGCGGTGACTCTCATTGCCGGTTTCTCCTCCTCTCTCTGCTGGGAGTTCCTGTTGGTCATTGTCTGATGGACCACTTTTCCGCCTCCGTTCAACGAACAGAGCGTCGAACACGTGATTTTTCATTTCTGCTTTTGCTGTTCTGGCTGCCGGACCTTGGGTTGGACTGCAGTTCTGCATCCGGCGGCAGTTATCGCAGCATGTATGCCCGTGCGCAGGTGATTCCCCGCGGCCGCTTCGCTGCTAACCCTGGTTCGACACATGAACTTTCGAGACGGACTACCCGCGCCAGCAAATCGCCGATCGTTTTGATGGACGAAATTCTGGCCGGAAAGGCCATCGACAGACACGCATCGGTGTTCGCGAATATGGCTACTTTTTGCAAGTGAACGTGAACACCACAGTCAAAGCGCTCGACATCTTGGCGCGCCAAGGCGTATCTATAATAAAAGAGGGACTCGGATTCGCTGTCAGCGCCGTGCGGTCAAGATCATTCGCCGCTTACGGTTCGGACGATGTGCTCAACAGAATCGCTCCGTTGAGCTGGCGAAACAGATGTATCTCGCTCGGCATTCCGATGGAAAAGGTCGCACTGATCGCGTTGCAACAGCTCGTGACGAAGAGATGGCGACCCCAGCGTCCGGTTGATTCACTTCCTCTTTCTCCCAGTGCTTTCACCCTATATCTTCCCAGCCATCCCTATGAAAAATGGTATTGCTTTCCTCCCGCACTCCTTGCGGCTGCGTTGATGCTCGGCGCTTGCTTGCTGCACATTCGCCACTCGCCCAACGCGTGCGCGTTACATCGACAACGAGTCGTCCCGCGATCGCACCAATCTCCTGCCGACTCCGCCAATGCCAGCGGCACCTACGCCTCATCATCGGTGCGACAATCTGCCGCATCTTCCGAATCCGGTGGACGTGAGCGGCGGCATCATCCTCCGCCACATTCCGACGGGCAACCCCACGGTGACAGTGAGCACGGATCGCAAAGACGATCACCTCGTCCAATTCTACGACGATGGGGAACTGAGAGTGAGCATGGCGCGCCACAACTTCATGCGCCGGCCGCGCATAAGTCGGTCACCGTGACGGGCATAAGCCGCTCTGCTGGCTACGAGGCAAGTTCGGGCTTTCTCCATCCGCGTGGGCGCCGCCTCGTTGGATCGCAGAAAGCTCAGGCTTCGAGGCGGTCTTCGTCCGGGCGCCGACATCTGCAAGTGGACTCGAGTCCAAGCTCTGAGAGGCTAAGAGTGAGGCCCTGGGCAGCGGCGAGGTGTGAGCTGCAGTGTGCTGACGGATCTCATGGAGGCAGACGCTTCGTCGGGCGCAGCATCACGCGAGCGGGCGCACACAACGGGCGGTGATTAGCCAGCAGTGGTGCCATCACGCTGAAAGCTGAGCGACTCTCCGGCGCAACACGCGGAGGCCGAAGCCTCATCGGGCGGAGAAGTGATGTACAACGCAGCCACGCTCGTGGTCGACGACGACACCACCAACGGCACCGTGCGCAACGTTGCCAAGGTCATCTGTCCTGACTCTCCCTCAGTCGTTCTTCGACGGTCAGCCAGCGACTTGAAGAGCGTGAAGGCAGTGACATAACTGTTTGCATAAAGAATATGCCAGTACATCTTGAAAACATACACAAGTCACGCGGCGGGACACAGCCCGTTGCACGTGCTCGTGCTGGGCACTGACCTCGACATCGAACGCGAGTGCTAGGAGGCATCTGCGGCGCTTCCGGCTGGGGAAAGGTCGACTTTGCTCCAGCAACATTTTGGGCATTTTGGACAATTACGACGAAGCGTCTTTACACGCTCAACGGCGCGCCGTGAAAGATCTCAGCGAGTCGAAGGCGGCGCAGACGACCGCACTCGCATGATCGACTTTCATCTTTCGGTCCTTCAACCCTCATCGGCTGGCAAAACCGGCACTCTCGAGAATGGTAGCCTACACTCATCACAGGGCGTTTCGCGCAGCGAGCGCGCAAATCTGCCGCGCCACGTGGAACACCTCCGAACGCGGCTCGACAAGCGGGCGGAGCACTGTCCCAATAACGAACTCTCGCGGTCCAGGAAACAACGCGCGGAAGCGATTGCGCGCAGCATCATCATCAACCGCACGCGTTTTGGCTGCCGACGAACCCACTGGCGCCCCTCGGCTGGAAAGACGGCGAGCGATGAACCGCTTGCGACCTGAATGCAGAAGCGACGCACCGTGGTTGTCGTCACACACGAGAAAGCGGTGTGTGGCTTATCGCGCGACGAAAAATCGTGCACCGCCTGGACGATTTGATCGGACGCATCGGGAAATCAGCATGATCCGGGTGAGACCGCTGCCTCGGAGAACTCATGAAATAGGACGCGACGTATGTTGCAAGAGATTTTCGCTGCATTTGGCGCAAAACAAACTGCGCACCGCACTTACCGTGTCTCAGTGTGTCGATGGGCATTCCTTCTCGTCTCTCTTCTTATTGGGTTGCAGGCAACGGACCTCATCCACGCTTTCGGAAGTGACACATTCGGGACGCTTCGCCGACGATGTGTGTTCGATTGTCCCGGGTTACGCCGAAAGCGCTTCACAGAGTTTCCAGCAAATGGCAAGAACGTAAAGAGATGGACGATCGCGACTTTAGAAACACGCGTTCAGCGACACAAACGCAAATCGGTGAAAAGCTGCGCCGACCATCTCCATCCGGGACTCGTCACGGTCTCGCCAAACGGCTTATCGCCTCGAGGGAAGTTTCGACGGCAAGCGTTGCGCCATGTACGCTCAGATGGAGCGCACATGTCCTGAACGCCGGGCGCTTTATCGACGAAAACGACTTGCGCGAGCGCCGAAAGCGTGATGGTTGTCTCGACGCGCATGGCCGAAGATTTCTTTGGTCGGCCACTTCTGCCGTACCGCAGGACGGGTGGTCAACGCGTCGTTGTTGGCACTGCATGCATCTGGCGTGCGCGCTAAAGGCCAACGACATGGAGCAAGCCAAAGCGCAAGGTGCCGTTTTCCCACCCTGCGCGCGGCTTTCGTCAAAGGCGATGTCGGTGGGTTCCATCGAACTGCGCACCGACGCCGGCAGGGCAAGAGACGAGACGGTGCTAGCGGCAACTCGATCAGCACATTCGCCAAAAGCCATCGGCCACCGTCACGGTTTCTAATCCCGATGATCGAGACAACGCGTGTGGATCGACAGCAGAAAGCCGAGGGCGCGAAAGAACGAAAGTACTGCGCACGCGCATTTTTGCGCGTACCGGCGTGGGTGGTGGGCAGGCATCCTCACTACTGTTGAGCGGCGTGGTGAGTGGCTCGGAACATTATGTTTCATCACCGTCAAGGAACGCACCCGCAGGGTCCGGCAGCTCAGCAGCACCGGCGGCAGCTCCTTGAGCATTTTGCGCTGCCCGCAGAAAGTGGTGGCCCGCGTCGTCACCCTTTTCGCGGGCTATGTCGGTTCTCGTTGCGGCAGGTATTGCCGCTGCGGAATGGCTGAACCACGTGCGCGGCGAGCGCGTGTTGGTCATCAATGAGTTCGAAGAGTTTTACTTCTCCCTCGTCCACCATCGACCTCGGCTATCGCTTTTCGGCGCGCCGACGCTGCCTCATCATTCGCCGGACCCACTCGCCGAGTTCTTCCGCGCTCGCAAAGGCGGTGCTCTATTAAACCCGATCGCGCGCTCAACTCAAAATTAGATCCACCATGTTCGTGTCTATTGTGACAATGCGGAGACCTTCCAAACGGCCGATGCGCAGCAAATCGCGATCGCTCCTCCTCACCGCCTTCGGCGGCATCTGAGCGTGTTCGCGCCTGGTGCTCTTGATGGGTGGCGCAAAGGGCAGTAAAAGCGATGATGCAAAAGCAACTGGACGGCTTTGCTGCAGAACGTCTGTGCGCTGCCGCCCGGCGAAACGACAAACCCTACGGCAGGCTTGCCTGCCAACCTGCAAGTGGTCGTTTCGCGGCCGACATCGACCGACTGCCGCCGCCGGAAGCACAAGTCGTCACGCGATTTTCAACTGGGCAAGATTCAAATGCGGAAATCGCTCTTTCGCAAAGGTTCGGCGGTGCGACGGACGGCTACACCGTGCGGAAAACCTCTGGCTCGCACCGGACGCTGGGCATCCGAGAGCGACTCGCGCGCGACTATCGCAGAAGTTTGCGTCTTGGGACAGCAGTGGCCGCCGAACTTTTTCCGGACGTCGCGCAGGCAAATGCGTCGAGGTCGGGAGCACTATATTCAAGATCGCGTTGATCGTCGTCACCTCCACACGTGTGGGCGTGGGAGGCGATCGGCTGCAGTCGGTCTGCCTGCTCACCACCGTGTCGCGTCTCGCACGGCACCGCGGCAACAACTTTCGATATGCATGGCTCTCGACCGAAGCGCGCCGCGGCCACACGGTGACCTCGATTCGGCACAAAGTCGAACAGGAAATCAGCTAGCACACCGCATTGAGACCCCAACGATCAACGAAGCCCTCGCGAGCATCAATGTGGAATCGATAGTCCAAATGGTTGCAATCGCTCTTCGACGGCATCAATATCCTCGCTTTGGCCTTCATCGGCATCGGCACCTTTGGCAGCTTTTCCGGGAGTATCGGCTTTCGAACACAGGATGGTCGTTGCGAGAAGAACGCACCACCGAAATCGGCGTGCGGCGTGATTATGCGCGTCCCGCGCAGATATGATGCAAATCACCGAAAGTGCTATTTCTACGCTCTGCCGACTCGACCGGTATTGTTGTGGCGGTTTTTGATTCTCTGCCGCCGAAAAAGCGGTATCGAGCAATTCTCTCGCTGCTGCCTGGGGAGTTTCCTCATCTTTCTCCGCTGGCACTCGGCTCCGGCTTTCACCTCCGGCCTTGGGTGTTGGCCGGCGTCGCTCCCGCTTGCGCGCCCTCGCCATCTGCCCCATCGGATGCCATCCGCGACGAATAAGTCCACTGGCTGCCGCTTTGCATTTGCCCTGCGATGGCGCGACCCTCACGAATTTCTCCGCTCCACAACTTCCAATTAAAACCTCACTGACTTTTCAGTGAAAACTCACGACTTTCAGTCGGTCTCCTTATTTATATCGTCGTTCCTCTTCCCTTAGAAAGTATAGAACTGCCCCGTTGCGCCGTCACAACTCACAACATTCGGCAAAAGCCCGCACTGCTAATCCCAAATTGCCTAAACACCGGCTCGCATCTATGCGAATGAAAACCCACATCACAAATGAAAAAGTATCCTTCAAAATCATCGGCATCGTGCTCGTCGTTGCCTTGTTCGTCGGAACCTTTTGTCTTCCTCTATCAGAAAATCGCGCCCCAGCACAGCGCTCGAGATCATCGAAGCGAAACGCGCCGACATTCGCCGCAGTACCATCGTGACCGGCACGATTGAGCCCCCGTGTCGAAGTCGATGTCAAGCCCCAAAATTTCGGGCATTGTGGCCGAAATCTTCAAAAGAAGCCGGCAAACCGTACAGAAAAGTCGAACCTCATCGCGCGCATCAAGGTGGTGCCCGACATGGCGCAGCTCAACAGCGCAGAAAACCGCGTGAAACTCGCAACTCTCTCGCAACAAGCCCCACGCACTTCGAACGCACGAAAACCCTCTACGATCAGAAATGGTCTCGGCCGAAGAGTCTGAAAAGGCGCAACTGGCCCTCCGACAACAGCGCGAAGAACTGGCCAACGCCAAAGATGCACTCAAGATTGCGAAAGGAGGCGTGAGCAACTCCATGACCGGCAACTCCACCACCCTGTACGCTCAACCATGATCGCACGATTCTCGACATTCCGTCAAGGTGGAAATTCCGTCACGATGAGCAACACGTTCAACGACGGCGACGATCGCCACCGTGGCCAACATGAACGACCTCCTCTTCAAAGGCAACATCGACGAGACGGAAGTGGCGAAACCCGCAACGGCATGGAATCGGCATCACGGTCGGCGCCGTTACTGACGTACGTGCTCACCGCGCGCCTCGAGTTCATCGCGCCCAAAGTGAGCAGCGGCACCACAGGCAACCAGTTTGAAATCAAAGTGCGCCCTGCTGCAGAGCAAAGGCGTGACCCTCCGCGCCGGCTACAGCGCCAATGCCGAAATCATTCTCGACCTCGTTCGCCGTCCTCGCGCTCCCCGAGTCGGCCGTAGTCGAAGGCGGCAGCCGTGGTCTGACTGCAAACCGGGCGACAAAGACGCGAACACCTTCGAGCGTCGTGGTGCAAAACAGGGATTTGTCGGACGAGTGAACATCGAAATCGCAGCGGTCTCCGTATCGGAGAGAAAAGTGCGGCAACGAAATCAACGAACAAACCCTAATCTCGCGCTAGCAGAAACCACTCTGACACTTCTTCGCCTTTTGCCTGGCTTTGTGCCCGCGGCACAAACCGATGAGTTTGCCGACCGCATCGAGCGCGCTCAGCAACGCAACATCAAAGTGCGGCAGTAGGCGAAATCGCCCAAGCGCCAACAAGCCTCCAGTTGACGACGCGCGCAAAGTCGTTCTTCCCGAGGTCGAGCGGCTCGGCCGCGAGAATCTCTTCGGACGCGGGCTCACCGCCAACAACACCTACGAAAACGCGCACACGAATTCAGCTTCGCCCTCCTGCTCGGCTTCCATGCCCCTCTACACCGGCGGACGCCTCACCCATCGACGAAAAACAAGCCGCGCTCAACCTCCAAGCGGCCGGGCGCCGATGCCCGACGTTTGGCAGAAGAACTCCAACTGCAGGTGGCACAGGCCTACTATCGAAGTGCTGTTTCGCATGGACCTCATCGCACTAGCGCAAACCAACTTGCGCAACACTTTTGGCACAAGAAGAGCGCTATCGGCATACAGATCCGCGCGCCGTTTGCCGGAGGTCGATTTGGCGCAGGCACAGATGCGCACGGCGCAAGATCGACTCGCCCTCGTGCAGGCGGAGAACGACAAAAATGCTCGCCCTCCTCGAACTCTCGCAACTGCTCGAATACACTTCGCCCGACAGCCTCAAGGTGACGCCGCCGGCTGTACACACCCCGCCCGCCGTCCCCGGCAATCCGGAAGAAGTCTACGCATTGATGCTCACCGAACGTCCCGCGCTGCAGGCCGCACCAGCGGCTGCGTTCGCAGGCCGCCGATGCCAAATCCGAGATGGTCATCGCGCCGGCATGCGTCCCTCGCTCTACCTCAATGCCGGACCGGTACGAGCTATTACAACACCTCGGGCGTGGCCAATCGCCGCTTTCGGCCGATTGTCGCGACAACCCTCTCACAAAAACATCGGGCTTTTCGCTCGCTGCGCCCATCTTCGACCGCCATTCCACGCGCAACAGTGTGGCCTCGCGCAGTTGGCGGCGGCAGTGCGCGATTGGACGAAGAGGAACTGCGCAAACTCGCTCTACAAGGAGATTCAAAACGCCTATTATGCTGCCTGACGGCGCGCCACAAAGTGGAAAGCCGCGAGGTGGTGACCGGCGGGCCGTGACCGCCGCGAACCTTGCGCAGAGTACGAAGCGCGGAAGAGTTTCACGGACTACGACGAGGCGCGCAACAACAGACGAATGCCGCCGAGACCTGCATCACGGCTCTACGAAGCCCGCTATCGCCAGGACGTGATGGACTTCACGCCGGAAAGCTCCTTGCATACAGCACGCACGTCGCGGACTTTCGCCGGTGAACGGCCGAGAAGAGGCGGCGCACAGGCTGTAATTGAAAAGGAAAACCGGAGGAGTACGCGGAGAAAAGCGAAAAATTCCACCAAACGAACACGCCTTCTGCTTTTGTTCAAATCAGCAACAACTGCATGCTTTTGCAGACGATTTGTTCATCCATTTCTCCTCATCGCTCCCCGCTTTCGCTTTCTGGCTTCGACTTTTCTCCTGTCGTGTTAGCACCGGGTGCGTGCGCCACCAATCACAGGCGCGAAAGCGGCGGGTGACGCTCATTCTCCCCCACAATGAAAAGAGTCTTTTCATCATGGCTCTGCTGTTTGGAGGCCCACCGGTGCCGCACAGCAGGCGGTGCACACTAACACCGGCATCACGTGGTTGCTCGATTTTTCCGCACCAATGCTTATCGCCAGCGCCATTGGCTTTCTTCGCCAAAAGTCGATCGAAACAGCGAGAACGTGCAACTGGTGAAAGTCCAAACCGAAGGACACCACCGCTCGAGGTGAAATGGCCGGCTTCCGCTCCTAGGTGCAGAGTTGCTCGGTCGCTCGACCTAGCCCACAGACGTTGTTCGAAATCTATGGTGCCCGCACGTTCATTTGTGGCGGCACTGACCGGCGCCTATGTGTGGAATCGCAACGAGTGCGCTGGCGCGGCCGTCGGCGGCGTGTCGTCTCTCGCACGGCTCAGCCCGGCAGCCGCGCAGCTTCGGGCGCGCACCCTTCGAACCGGCGGGTATCACCTATCAAACACTGAGTGAGCTCTGGCTTATCGCTTCACGCAATCGACTTACTCCCACGCCACACCGAGCGTTGGCTACCGTTTTCGACCACGCTGACCGTTCTCTCTTCATCCCTGCCCCGCCCGGAGTGGGATTTTTGTGCTGAGCGAGAGCGAATCGCGGGAAAACGCGCAAAAGGCGAAAGCAGCCAACGACGGCGAACGACGGCACGACAAAGCCAACTTTTCGGCGCGGCCACGGCGCGAGAAACATGTCGAAAAGCGGGCGATAAGTGGTCTGAAACAAACAAAACAAGCCCACAACGGGAAGAGACAGAAAAAGTGCTGCCCTGTAAGCACATAACGGCAAAACGTCCGCACTTTTGCAACGTGGCGCCCCGTCATACGATATTTCTTAACATAAACACCTCTCCACCATGAGGAGTTAACATCGAACCCGACTACGAAAAGCTGTCGCAATGGGCAGCCGACTCACGTGGTCAACAAGATGCGCCAACCCCACGGCAGAAAAACCTTTTCGTGCTGGGTCTTCCCACCGGCTCCAGCCCTCGCATGTGTCGCGCCATTGCAGGCACACTGGGCCGGTCGCGTGAGCTTCAAGCACGTGGTGACCTTTCAACATGGACGAATATGTGGGTCTTCCAAGATCATCCGAGAGCTACCACTCGTTCATGGCCAACAACCCTTCAACCCCATCGACTGCCCGAAGGAGAACATCCACATCCTCAACGGTAACGCTCGCGGATCCGCAGCCGAATGCGCACACTACGAAGATATGATCCGTGAGTGCGTGGCATCGACCTCTCTTTCTCGGCGGTATCGGCCCCGACGGTCACATTGCCTTTCAACGAACCCTACTCTTTCGCCTTCACGAGCCGCACGCGCCAGAAGACGCTCACCACCGACACGCGCATCGCCAACAGCCGCTTTCGTCGGCGGCGATCCCGAAGCAGCACGCAACGCCCTCACCGTGGGCGTCGCACGGTGATGTCGGCCAAAGAAGTGCTCTCATCCTCTGCAACGGCCACAACAAGGCGTGCGCTCCAGGCGGCTATCGAAGGCCCTGTGTGCCAAAGCTGGACGATCTCTGCACTCCAGCTAATTCGCCACGGGATCATCGTTTTGCGATGAAGCCGCTTGCGAAGAAATTCAAGGGTGGAATTTGAGTACTTCAAGGACGAGAAGGACAACCCCTTAAGCTGTCCTGATTTTTCCGAACTTCACCCTGCGTGTGTCTGCGTCCGTGTCTCGCATACGGACACAGTCACACGCTTTTGTTTAACGCTCTGCGACGGCTCCCCCTGCCCGCTTCTGCGGAGCGACACTTTTTGCTGCCATGCACCTGCACATATCATGCCCAAACCCGCCGGTTCGGCCTGCAATCTGAACTGTGCTTATTGTTATTACCTCGAAAAAGCAGAAACCTACGCCGAATCGCCCAAACAAGAAAATGAGCGACAGGACACTCGAGCGCTACATTCACGATTACATCGCTATTCAGCCCGGAGACAGCGTGCTCTTCACTTGGCACGGCGGGGAACCGCTGGTGCGCTCGCGCGCTTTCTACGAAAAGGCGTTGGCACTGCAACAAAAGCACGCCGCGGGCAAACACATTGAGAACGCGCGTGCAGACTATGGCACCTGCTCACCGACGATTGGTGTCGTTTCTTGGCAGAGCACCGTTTTTGGTGGCATCTCCATCGATGGTACGGAAGCGATGCACGATCGCTACCGACTCTCGCGCTCCGGACGCGGAACGTGGCGGCAGGTGATGCACGGCATCGAGTTGCTCACGCGCCACCGCGTGGACTGGAATGCCATGGCGGTGGTGAACGATCGCAACGTGCGCCAACCTCTCGAATTCTACCGCTTCTTCAAAGAGCATCGGCTGCGACTTCTGCAGTTCACGCCCATGTTGAGCGATTTTACCGCCACGCCGACGGCCGCCTGCTCGCTTCGCCCATCGAAGGGCTCACCACGGCAGAAATGGCGCCCTGCGTGTGGCGCCCGAGGCCTGGGCGAATCTCTGCGCACTTCTTCGACGGTGGTGCGCCAAGATGTGTGAGGTACTTTCTTTGTGCAACTTTTCGAGTGCCACACTGGCCGATGGATGATGCAGGGGCCGGGCAGTCTGTGCACGATGGCCGAAACCTGCGGACACGCCACGGCGATGGAACACAATGGCGATATCTATGCTTTGCGACTACTATGTGTCCCGGAATTTAAAGCTTCAGCAATCTGCACGAAAAATCGCTCGCCGAGATGGTTTACAGTCCGGAACAGCGAGGTTTGGAGGCACAAGCCGCAAAGGTCTACACGGCAGTGCAAGGAGTGCGAATGGCGATTTGCCTGCCACGGCGATTGCCCGAGAACGCGCTTCGTCACGGACAAATATGGGCAGATGGGGCACTTATCTTGCTGCCGGATGGCAACGCTACTTCGCTCACGTCGCTCCCTCACATGGATTTCATGAAACGCCAGTTGATGGTGAACACCGCCGCCCGCAGCGGTAATGAAAGCCGTGACACGCATCGAAGAAGAACGCAACCGAGGCTAAAACTCCCCACGATGATGCGCTGATAGACGAAAAGGACTGATGCGAATACTCCACACCTTGTTTGACAATAAAAGGTGTGGAGTTTTCCTGCATGTGCGGGTGCGTTTTCATCGAGTGCGTTTTGCGGCCGCAGTGGCGCGCGGCATTCTGCTGCTACACGCACAGAAGACACCAAGCGAATCGACGAATCATCCCCCGCGTGCGTACCATGCGTTTCTGGCCGTAAGGGCATGCGATTGCGACATATCCTCATCCGCTGAGCTATTCAGCTGCTCCCGGTCTCAAAAACTCAGCATCAGCGCAGCACTTGTCCACACTCGAAAAGATTTCATATTTTTGCACCGTTTGACGATTAACAGAACAAACCTCTGCTTTTGATTGGCACATAATCTCGATCTATTCTCCACAACTTAAGCCTCATTATGATGAGACATCCACTTTTGTTCTCTCTGCAACGAGCGTTTTTATCTGCTCCCACCGCGCTTCTTGCTGTGCAGTTGCGTCAACTCTTCGGTCGATTATGATGATATCGACATGAAAATGAAATTCAATGTCGACGGTCTGAAAGTGAAATTCGGCGATACGGAGAAAATCAAACTCGCTGATCTCCTCAAACCGGAGGGCAATATCAAAACCGACGGCAACGGAATGTACTATCTCGTGGAACAAGGACAAACACACTTTGATTTTACGGTAAAAAAGCCCTCTGCAGAAGTCGATGCCAACCAGTTGAATGTCGGATATAACTTCGGCGACGACATTTGGAAGGAGGTGATGAAACGACTCGACGACCGCCAAAAAGCGACTTTGGCTCAAACCGGGTACGAGGTGCCGGTGAATGAGCAACCGAACTATATCGCTTTCGAAGATAGCGAGGAGTTTGACTTCGACCTCTCGTGGGACAACGATATTGTTCGGCTAAAGCGCATCGATCTTGAAAACGCAACCTTCAACTTCAAACTGAAATTGCATGACGGGGTGGCGAAGAACTTCGCTATCTACGGTTTCAGAAACGTCAAAATCACCCTCCCCTCTTATATCAAATCGAGCAGTGCAAACTTCAAAGACGGCGTTTATACCTTTGCCGACCGGAAGTTCAGCGAAGGACAGCATGAAATCGATTTGGGACAGCTCACAGTGGACAGTGTGGCCTTTGGGCAAGCGCTGACTAGTCACCGAGTGCCGCGCAAAAGTTCTCCATCAAAGGAAATGGCGATGGGGGTGAAAACGGCCTTCCACGTGGCGGGCGACAAAGCGCCGAAGGCCACCATCGCTTTGCTGGTGTCGATCAACGGGAAGGCAAAAGATGTGGTGAGCGCAACAAGCGTGACGGGCGTGTTCAATCCGACCATTGCACCAAAAGTGGATCCCATTCAAGTGAAAAGTCAAGTGCCTGAATTCCTCCGCGGCGACGACGTGGCGCTCAAAGTAGAGCAAACTCACCTTCGTTTGACGCCGATATGAGTGAGATTCCGGCCACTGTGACGCTGAAAAACGGTAAACTGACGGCACAAACCGGTACGTCGAAAACCGAAGTACAGCTGGCTCCCGAGAGCGTACGTATGGAAAAGGGGAAAGAAAACGTCGTCTATTTCTACCATGCGCGAGCAGCCCTATGACAACGAAACGGCACCACGCTCAAGCCCAGAGTCGGGAGGTGAAGGATTTCAACCGCTTGATTGAGTTCGGATGTGGTGAATGTCAACTTGGACAATAATGCTGTGCAGTTGGCGCAAGAAGAAACAACACTCGACTTCGGCAAAACGTATCACACCAAAGCGGCGTACAAACTGCTGGTGCCCTTCGTACTGACACAGGGGCTGAAAATCGATTACACCGACGAAACAAACGATATTGACCTCGATGCAAAAAGGTTGACCACCGACAATTTGAGTATTACGGTGCAGGCCGATGCCCTGACGAGACATTCCGCTCACGCTGAAGGCGAAACTCATTCCTCTCGATGAGAAGGGGGCGGTAATCGCCGATATGTCGGTAACGGAAGTCGAGATCAAGGGTAGCTCAGACGGCAAAGTAGTGACGCACCCCATCATGCTGACGCTCCATGCTCGGAATCCGAAGAGCTTGCAACTCCTCAAACGATTTAAGTTCTCTGTTAAAGCCTCGGCCGACGAGGTGTGGCGAAAGCGCAAGCCCTGCGTAGTGACCACCTACAAATCAAAAACGCCAAACTCCGCATGGGAGGTGGTGTCATTGCGGATTTCAACTAACCCTAAGCCCATTTTCTTATGAATATGCTACATAAAGCCCTCTTGGGTTTCCTGGTCGGCAGTGCAGGTCTCACTGCCGCTGCGCAAGAACTGCGTACCTCCTATTTTATGGAGTCATCTCAATATCGTCACCAACTCAACCCGGCTTATCTGAACCGACAGGGATTCTTATCGGTGCCGCTTTTTAGGTATATACAGGTTTCGACAATCGGGAATTTTGGCGCGCAAACTTTCATTCACGACATCGACCCGGTCAAAAACAACGGGCACCGCTATGGCACGTTCATGCATCCGGATGTGACGAATGACCAGTTTTTCAAAGCCTTGGGCACAAAAGATGTGCAGGGCGGTGCCTATCTGAACTTGAGTATTCTCTCGATGGGCTTCAAAGCCTTCAACGGCGGGAACTTGATCGACGTCAATCTGCGCTCGAACACTGATTTTCTCCTTCCCAATGAGCTGTTCCACTTGGCAAAAGAAGGCGGTGCGAACAATCGTTACCACTTGTCGAATATGGGGCTGAAGAGCCAATCGTATGTGGAGGTGGCTTTCGCTCATTCGCACGCAATCGCGAATCATGTGACCGTGGGCGCGAAAGCAAAGGTGCTGTTTGGACACGCTTATGCGAACTTAAAAGTGAAACAGCTCGATTTTACTCTCGATGAACACAAATGGGAGGTGCAAGGAGAGGCAGAAGGGGGTGTTTCGATTCAAGACACTCGCTTTGAACTCGATGAAAAAGGGCGAATCAAAGACTTCGAACCACTCAAAGCCGGCTCGACCGGAATGGGTATGGCTTTCGATGTGGGTGCTACTGAGGTGCACGGGTTGGAAGACTTGACACTGAGTGCAGCGCTCATCGATATGGGAAGCATCAACCACACGAGAGCACAAAACTTGAAGACGAAAGACAATGCAAAATGGACGTTCGACGGTTTCAAACAGGCTTATGTGGCTTCTGACAAGAAAAACTCACAGGAATTGGGAGAGGAATTTGACCAAATGGGAGAGGACTTGAAGGATATGCTCAACCTCTATGCAACGGATCGAAAGGGGCGCAGACAAGGATTGGGCACTACGCTCAATCTCGGTGCTGAATATACTTTCTACCGGCCTCACCGAAAGTTGAGCTATGGCGTCCTCACTCGACGTTTCAATGACATCTATAACTGGAACTCCACAATGCTTAGCGCACGTGTGCGACCCGTTAAGGCGATTGAGGTTGGTCTGAGCACGGCTTTTACGACAACCGGAACACAATTTGGAGGTATGTTCACCATCAATGCTCCCGGTTTCCACTTCTTTGTGGCGGCGGATAGCTTTGTCGGTAAACTTTCTAAGCAGTTCATCCCCGCTGAATAGTATGAATTCGAGCATCGCCTTTGGTATCAGTATGCCGCTCTCGCCAGGAAACTAAGGTATCCAACATCTCATTAAACGCAAAACAGCCGCTCTATCGCGAGGCAGCTGTTTTTGTTTGCACTTCGTGATGCTGCACACGCATCGAAAAAGATTGCGAATCGTCGTTCCATACTTATAGCTATCTGCGACTTCGGCAATGGTCAAATGTGCTCCTGAAAGGGGCAAAATGCTCTCTTTTTTCATTTAATGGTCAAATGTGCTCTATAATAGTTGAACTCCCTAGTGTTTATCGGGTTATATGACTAATATGTTTCAATAAGCAGTTCTCGCCTCTTTCGAGAGAGGTCCTCGATGAAGACGCAATCTCATCTTCAATACAGGAGGTTAAGAACTCAATAGCATTGATAGTACGTGGAACTTGATCAACGAAATTCTCAAAGGTAAATATTTAGATTGCGTTTTAAACCTCAAAAAGCACTTCTCGTTCTTCTATGAGTGAAGTTATGTGCCATCTTCACCATAAAACTTCTCTTGCAAAAATCTTTCACTTTGCTCCCGTACTGGGAAATGTCTCAAAGTCTGAACGACTAGATTGTGTGTAAGTTGATGCGCCAATGCTTTGAGTTTAACTTTGGCCGCAGGTAAGCGAGTTAGTGGTGAGCAAATGTCTTATTCGCTGAAGCTGGTGAAACTGTTATGTAATACTGATAAGGTATCTCGGGAAATGCTTCATAATACCTGATATTCGTCACCCACAATGGATCTAGTTATTAAATCCTTGATGCCCAGAGACAGGATATACCAGCGGTAATCACTAATTACTCCTTACTACGTAAAGCGATAGTGTAATACTCTGTGGCGAAGCATCCATGAAATGACCTCAGTTTCGACCCAATAGGTATCCATTGTAACGTTATGTAGCAATGGAAATTCTGTAAAAACACATCCTGACTTTGGGGTACGTTTTTGAGATATCGTTGTAGGGTAGAAACAACAAGAAATACCATATTCTTGAGCTGTTTCAAGCAATGTATGGCGCCTTGCGTAGAACTCAACAATGGCAACCTTATTGGGCTTTTTCACGATACCTAAAATAGCATTGACTTAACTCTTGCAATACCAATACGAGGCACCACGTTTACAACTCCTTTGCGGATTACGGCATGAGAACCGCATTTCTGGCGCACACGATGATATTCCGTATAGCATTATAAACACCTCAAAGGTATGAAAGAGCATGCCCCTTTCAGGAGTACATTTGACCGATAAGCCTAAACTTCAACGCAAGATTCCCGATCCTCAAAGGCCATCACCAAACTTCCGCGAATATCTTTTGGAAAATACGCGTACAGCCCCGCTTTTGGAAGCTTCAATCAACTCGGGCGGGATTCGAGAAAAGGGTGCAGAGGTTTTGTTCTTCTCGGGAAAATGAGCCGCAACCTCGAAAGCCAACCACTCTATGCAGAGGGTTGGCCTTGAGAAAGTGGAAATTCGATAAGATTATCGCAGTATCATCTTCTTTCCTTTCGAAATCACGATGCCTTTAGTGGTGGAGGCATTGACGCGCTGACCGGAAAGATTGTAGACATTTTTCTGTTTTAGGGCGCAGTGGTAACGCTCTCCACACTCGTGGTCTGCCACGATTTGGAGAATGAAACTGCGCACATGTCCGATACTTACGGAAGAGTGAGGAAGGCGCGGTTCCCTGGAATTGCCACGTCCGCACGAATACGACGGAATAGGAACTCTTGCGTGTCGGCATCTCGGGTCAAACCATAGTAAGTCTGCCCGGCGCTACTGCGCGCTTGAGCTTCACGCAGGTTTGTTCCTTTGAGCAACGAATTCTGTGGCTCACTCACTTCGTAGGGACGAAGTTGAATGTCTTGGCTTCGGCACTTCCTAAAATAACAGGAGTGTTGGCCGGAAGTACGTTGCCCTGAATAGGCTCGATACAGAGAACCTTATCTCCATTGACATTACCAGCCTCTTTATCGGTAATACTTTTCACCAAATAAGCGGTAAAGTCCGGCGGGCAATTCTACAGCAAAGGGCAAATGTAACGTAGCATAGTTGCCATTGCTACCCGGGAGCGTGGTGACAGGGAATGTAGCCTCTTTGACAGTATCGAAATAGAAGCTGGTACTTCCGGTATTTCCGCCATCGTGCCATACGGGGTTGGCTTCAGTGCCGGGATGTCCGCCTATCGCATTGTCGTTGGTCCAACCGACAAAGGAGATTCCATTGTTGCGAATGTAAAGCGTTCCCATCTTTTGTTGCTTTCTACCATTCACTTCAATGTCGGGCGGTACCGAAGGACAGAGGAGCCAGCGTATCAACCAAACCACCTTTCGCGATGGTGGGCATGCGCGCCAAATATCCTTTACCACTCAACGGGGCAAGATACTTTCTCCGTTTTTGTTTTGCTGTAGTACCCAGCGTGTAGTTATCCTCTTTGCGACTAAGACTGACGTCGGCGGTTTTCCCATCATGCGCCGACCAAGCAGACTCGCTCGTCATATATCGATGATCGAGGTAGCTACGCAATCGATAAATCTTGCCGTCTTCGGGCATATAATATGCTTCTTCGTCGGTTTTCACCGTGCGAAGATTTGCCGGGCCAGCCCACATATCTACAATAGAATTGAGAGCCCACTCCCAATCATCAAAGTTAGGTTGGAGTTCCGCTGCAGCTTCCTGTAATATACCTGTTTCAAGTCCTGCCGTCCCTTTGAACTTGGCCAAAGGATAACCAGGGTTGGTAAGGTTTAAAAGACTATCCGCTGTGACAAGCATACGGAAATAGCGTCCATATTCCTTCAATTCAGGAACTTGACTGTCTTGTGTATAGTCCTTCTCGATTAACTTCGAGAAGGGCTCGCGGAACTTCGTGTTGAGCGGATCGCCATAAGGAGGTATCTGTACCAAACTATCTGCACCGCGCCACACGGGCCATAGTTCCATTCGCTTCTTAAGATCTGCCAAGTGGTTGGTAGCCGTTGCGTTGCTGGTATTTGTTGTGTTGACTACGGCCTTGAAAGCGTTGTAGAAGTTGGTACTTTTCTTGACTTTGTCGGCATCACGCTGCAATACTTCATCGGCCTTCTTCCAGGTCTTCCAGGCTTCGAGCAAAGATTTCACCTCATCTACTTTGCTATTACCATTAGCAGAGGACAGATTGAGGGCTGACAACTTGCTCTTAAAGTCATTTAGGAAAGGACGTACATTTTGTACTCCGTCACCATCGGCTACGAGCGTACTATCAGCTGCGCGAAAAACTTCCCACGCTGCCAGCTTCGCATTGAGGGCATCAAAATCGGATTGGGTAACTGCTGTACGGGCAAGTTCTCCAGCCAGATGCGTACGGAACGCGTCATGATAAGGCTTAGTGGAAAGGGCCTTATCTGCATCACGCACCATTATACTATCGGCATGCTTAACAAGCGCTAAATACTTCGTTATCAAGTCAGCGGGAATGAACTCCCAATGCGAATTGGCATCCGTTTTCGAATAGAAGCCAACAGAATTGTGAGAAACATCGACTCCACCATGCCAGTTCCATCCCTGAGATTGGCTTCCTGCGGGGAGGATATTATAATAGGAAGTCGTACCATTGAGCACATGTTCGATATGCCAAGGTTGGGACTGGGCAAAGTCCTTCGTCCAAGAGACCATGTTTTTGCCATCTCTGACGTTGGAATCAGTAGCCCACTCCTTTTTCTTGAGCGAATAGAGGTGATAATCTCCACTATTCTTACCTCCTACAAAGATGAATTCGCCGGCTTCAGCTTGGTTGGCCGTAGGACGCGATTGCTCATCAGCATAGTAATACTTGCCATTGAACACGCGATAGTTGCGAATAATGTGCTCACCGAAAGGATTCTTCGTACCTGTTGAAACGGTTAACCCTGCAGGGTTGTCGAAGGATAGCGGTTTGTCGTAGCCAGCATATTTTCCGTCCTTATAGATTTCTACTTCCCGCCATCGCCACCGGCGACACAGATTTTGATCTGCGAAAGATCAAGTTGAGCGGGAATAGTAAACGCATGACGATTAACTACCATCACGAGTTTACCTTGTGCATCGTAGACTTTATAGCCGACAGCACCGGTTCGCTTCGATACGAATGGTACGTTCTTCCCATTGCACGGCTTTTTGGCTGTGCAGTGTACCGGGTTGGTCTTTTTGTTCCGAAGTCCGTGTAGTGCCCCACGTCTCCCAGAACACGACTCGTCGCCTCGGATTCAAGCCTCAATCGTTGCCCAGCGCACATCGCCGGGCTTATGCCCTTCGAAGGTGGCTGGAGTTTGCGAATGCGCTCATCAATGAAGAGGAGGTTATTTGCCTTCTTGGAATATTTAGACATTTCTGTCTTGCATTCGTCGATATCTGCTTGACTTACAGAGATAGTCGCTGGTGCATAGACACGGTCAGTAGAAACCATCATTATATTTGAGGGGTAGATTTTTCCGGTCTTTTTGAAGAAGCCGTAGAAGGTGAAGAATTCTGTCAAATCTTCCTGCGCTACTTCACTACAGAAGCGAGCAAATCGAAGATAATCGAACTTAGCATAGCGTGAGTCGATGGGTTGTTGTCTGAACTTCGCAAAAAGATCGCGGAAGAAGTTGGGTTTATGTCCCAACTCGACGTAATAGAGCCAAAGCTGCCAATACATGCGTGAACGATCACCCAAATCCATGTCGAACCATGACTGATCACGGTTAAAACGATCGAAGAGCTTTTGAGGAGCATCGAGACGACTCACACTCGCCCCGCGTCTCCACACAGCGATATTCGACCACAGATTATTGGAACTCTCCAAACAACGAGCCAAGTTGAACAACTTCTGGTAATGGTGCCCCGTTTCATGGACGACAGCCCACAAGTTACCGGCATTGTCTCCCGGGGAGCCTTTCGCCCATTCTTTATAGCTGAACGTTGTGCTGACGGTTCCGATAAATGTACCATAGGGGAAAGCATAGAGTCCGGAAGCATCTGTACTGAACATCAAGCAATTAAAGCGATCTTCAAACTGTTTTGGAGAGAAGAAATCTTGTTCGAGTTCATGCACATCATCCCATTTTCCCAAGACGCCGGTGATACCTTTGTACTCGCCATTATACTCCCAGTTTCCAGCCTTTTGTTGTTCTTCGACACCGCTCAAACTGAGACTATGAATGGTATGTTTCGACTTCAAACGAATGACTTCATCATTGAAAAAGCCTTGTGATTTGAGTGATACGAGTTTTGTCCCAATCTGCGTTGGTCATCGTGTTGGCATCGAAAAAGCCATTCGCTCTACCTCCTTCGACGTGAATTGGGATTCGAGGTTGATCAGTATATTTTTAGATTTACGTCGTTGATGACATAGTTGATGTACAAGTGCGAGTTTTCGTTGGCATAAATTGCATTGAGCCCTTTACGCAGTTGAATGGAGTCGATCACCCTGTTTTTGTTCTTACCTTGCACAATTCAGCATTCAGCTCGCAGTTAGCCGGTGCATCTTCTCCAACAAAAACCAAGACCATTTCTTTTTCAGGTATGGTGATACCAGTAGGATTGTTAGTTGCGAATACCGTCCGAAGTTAGTAGCATCAGTTTCAAGTCATTAGCCCATTTTTGTGGATGGCTATAGGCTTGATATTTTTGAATACGGAAGCGTTTTTCGAAACTATTCGCTTCGGCATTTTTCCTTATTCCACTTACCAGTTTTAACGCGCAAAACCATATCGATGAGCGATTGCGGCATTTGATCCGTAGTAAGCACAGACTTGAGCGTCTCATCGCTCATCGATTGATAGGTTGATCGCAACGTGTGCAAGCAAAATCTGTAAAAGTATTTTTGCAACTTCACATTCAATTGGGCACGATTATCCGTCAATTCCTTTTTGCTCCTGCAACTTTTTGCTTATAAGTTACCAATGCTGCGGGATCAAAAGTAATTTCTTCTAACTGCCACTGCGAAGCCGTTGCAGTTTCATCCCAGTTAACTACATTGTAGCCTGCAGAACTGGCACAGTGCAAACTAGCACCTGAATTGACAACAAAGGCGATATTCGGAAGCCACTTATCCATGTGGCTTGAGTGTAAACTCAGCACTACTGGTTGTCATCATGTAGTTTTGGGAACGAGCTGCCGAATTTCCGGCATATTTTTGGCTAGCCACACTCCGAATAGCCCATTTTTTTCTCCTTTTTTTCTCCAACTGCCATACTTGTCCCATCTCGCGCTCGTTACGTGCAGCGCCACGCAGCACATCATCTGATGCGGGGAGCGTCGTCAGCACACGATCCGGATAGGCAACATTGCGCACTATATAATATTTACCTTCCACAGGTTCATAAACGCCATTGGAATTTTTGGCGAATAGCAGCTTTGACGTCTTCTTCAGACACATCATTTACTGCGACAAATTGCCATTCTGCTGCTGTATTCGGCTGGAAGGTGGTATCAACCTTATTAGTTTCTACGTTTGTTTTTGGTCGTAAAGGTCTGTGCATTACCACCAACAAGAGCATTCCCATTGGTTTTCCTCTAAGCAAGTTCCGACAGAAGCTTCTTTATTGGCACTAATATTGAAGAAATCGGGAGTTGTCTTAAAGAAATTCACCCACAATCAGGGTACTTCCGGTGCTGGTCGTTACATTTTTCTTCGCTTCAGCCTGCGGCACAAAACGACTTGTGCCGGCATTGCGAATTGCAAAACCGTCACCACTACGTTCTACCAACCAAAGGGTGGAGAAATTTGTATTAGAAACTTCTGTTGTTGTTTTTGAGTGCATGCGAACTTTGATCAACCGTCCAATAACGATTGCTCGCATTCTTCACACGATAGAGTCCGCCCTCTCGCAACTTTTCGAGTTGAAGCAAATTCTTTTCCAACTTGGGCCAAGAAGTTTCAAATTGCGCTACGCTTTTTTCTCTTCGGCTGTAAGCGAAACAAACTTCCAATGGTTGGCTTCAGAATTGGCGTCTTCCCAGTTTTGCACCAAACCACTGTTTCCGTTATGCCAAAGCGTTTTTCCTTGAAATTTTCTGTAGTTGAAACCACCCAATAATCGGCACTTCCACTTCCGGACGCCTTTTAATATAATAATGGGCGGGCATTGTGCCAACGATAAACGTCTCGTTCAATCGATCGAGTGGCTGAATAGGCAACTGTTCTCCTACATTGACAATCCAATAAGCGCCATTCACACGCTTCACTTTCCAATAGGAAGAGAGATCATCTCCGTGTTCCGTACCACTACCGGAATGTTCAGAGAGATAGCCAAGGCGTTGGTTCTTGACGCAGATAGGAAAGTTATTGCGTCTGCTCACAATACGATAATAGCCCTCTGCAAGCTCTGCGGTTTGCGCAAAAGCCTGCGGAAGGATTCCTAAGATCATGAGCAGGAAAACGAATGTACGTTTTAGGAATGGATGCATACAGCGTTTTTTCTTGGGCTAATGAGGGTGAGCAAGGAGTGCGTACTCTGTTTTACGTCCTCTATACGATGATTATGGTTTGAAATTAAGCACAACGCCATGTTTCCTTTCACGGCGTTTGCTTCTTTAGTTCTGCCTGCTAACGTTTTCTATCAGTTCTGCAGGGAATAGGTAGGAAACTGTTGCCAGTCTCACTACCCCATCGGCATACCTTTGAGAAAAGACTTCGCAAATGATGGGGAATTGCGTCATCTCTATTCAAAGGCTCTACATCTGTTCGTTCTTCAGCCGCTTTTTCACCACTATTAGGCGGCCTTCTCGAAAGCATGCGCTAAAAACATAGCGACTACTTTGCGCAAAGCTACTAAAAAACAGCGTTATAAACAATGATTTGGCGCAAATATCTTCAAATAATTCATTTTTCAAACGCAGTTGTGGCTACTGTGCGGCAAATTGCTCTATTTCTGCTGATTTCACTTCATCATTTTCATCGTTTTACTGCGCAGAACGATGTTGCGCCGGGAAAACTCGCTTTGCGCCATCAACAGCGATGAGCATTCGTTGGCGCTTGGGATTGTACTGCGGTGACAAAGAGATTGAATCATCGGTTAAAGCAAGAAAAGTATTTCATAGGGGCACAGAACCTACAAGACAATCTAAAAGTCTCCTAAGCGAATCATGACTTTGTGAAGACAAGAGCACAGAACAATCGATACGTCCCGAACCAATGTCTGTTGAGTGTACACGAGTGCTTTGAACGCTTTCTGATTCTAACAAGACACTCGGTGAGTTTGGCTTTCAGTTCACTCGTCTTCATTTTCTAAATGTTACCTCCTTGAGATAAGAGAAACATGTACTACTCTATTCGCTCGTTCCTCGCAAAGCAACTATAGGGGGCAAGCCCAAGCGCTTGTCAACCTGCTCACAATACGAATAAGCAGAGAGAATCATCAGCATGCCGGTCGATGACAGCAACAATGGATTAGTGCCCGCGATTAAAAGATAAACGACATAGGTAAAAAGACACCTTGAGTGAAGGGATCATGGCGATAGCGATATAACCGCACCAAAGGATGAGGCGAACACCCCAAAATCGGAGCGAAAGTGAGACCGTAGTTTCGCAACAGCTCTCAGGTAGGTCCATTCTGTTTGCAATGTCATCTCATGAAACCCTTCGGTATAGAACGACGTAGCTGGGCCTTGTCCTATCAAAAAGGTATTCAGGATGGTCATTAAACAGTTGCCAGTAGGAAGGTAAATGGCCAAACTTAATGGCATTCGATGCCTCTCCTTTTCTCAGTAACTAGCAAGAAGATGAGAAACAAAAAGGCACAACCAATCAAGACAAGGAGCGGATATGAAATACTTCGCGCGACGCCCCTTGCGAAACAGTATTGAAGATGGCAATTCCCAACAAACTAAAAGGCAACAACATGCTGGCACGGGTGCCGCTGACCCAAAAAGCGCAGGTCACGATAAGCGCAAGCAAAACATTGACCCACCGATTACCGATACCATGTAATGTGCGGTAATACAAGAGAAAAGGCAGAGAAAGCCATGCAAATGAGCGTCTTGTAGTACATGCCGAAAAAAAGTAAATCCCAAAAATATGACGGTGCGTCATCATAATGAAATTATCGTGCGCCTTCACAAAATAGAAGATAGCACGTTCATAGACGGGACTTTGCAGCGTCAAAGCCGAACAAGACGAGCAACAAAGTGGTCGTGAGGAGCGTGAGGGACTAGGAACGACGAACAAAGTCGTAGTTACGAATATAGGGGTAACAACGCAAGAGGCGCTATGTTTTTAAACGTCCCCGACAACATATCATTGTCCATTGAGTTGCCTTGCATCTCTGCAGACAGATAACCCAAAAATAGAGGCAGAAACAATGATGAGAATATGCGGATATAGGTCAGATCGGGTTTGGTAACGCACCACGCTGAAGAGCATCAATAAACGCAAATGTGAGTTCCTTGGCGTGGAACAGCGTATTGAGTGGGGTCGATCATCACCACAGCTATAAAGAGGAACAACGACATATTCCCCGATCATTTGCAGTAAGGTGTTCATGCGCGAACGTTGTTGAAATTCCCTCGTACAAAAGCTGATGAATCAATGACGTGACTTACCAAAAGAGAAGTTTGAAATAAAAAAATAAGCTACCGTGCCCGTCATGGAAAGAAAATAGAAAAGCAGCCAGCATGAGTGCTTTCTTCGGGGCTGTGGGGCGCAAAGGAACATAGGCGTCTTCCACAACTGTAAACACCGGTGTGCGCTCTTGGATCTTCGCCTCGGCCATTTTGCACCTGTTGTTTTCATTTGGGTGTAGGCATTGAAGGCATTCTGCATTTCATTTTCCAAGTCTGTGAGCTTCGTTTCGTAAGATTTAAGCCCGAGATCTTGGTGTGAATCGGCGTAGCAGCATATTTTCTTTGGGCCGTCTGATATTTGCCTCGCAGTTGCTGCTCGAGTGAAGAATAGTAAGCGTAGTCTGCGCGCGCTTTATTGGTACGGTATTCCGTGATGAAGAGTTGCAAACGTTTGCGTGCTGCATCGGTCATCATTTTAGCCACCAATGGATCTTGAGACGTGCAACTAAGGGTTACCACATCAGTTTCCTTGTTCACGTCGCAGTGTATGCTGCCGCGAATACCTTTGACAACCAGCTCCTCCGACGCGCTAAGCCGATTAGGATCTACCCCAGTACTAGGGAATGATGCCTTTCTCGGATGATCGCCGAACAGTGATTTGACGGCACCCACTACGCCGCTAATGGCTTTTGCTCCACCACGGATTGCGTTCTTCTGCTTGAGTAAACTCGACATAACTTTTGTAGTTCTTGCCTTTCAGCGTTTGGACGGGCGTGTGAAGCAAATCGATTAAGAATTTGTTGGTAGAAACGACATCCGGATAGAGGTTGGGACTGATCGCGTCCTCGCCTGATCCCAGGTCTACGCCGGCCATTGAAGCCAAAGCCCCCATACCCCCGCCTAACTTCTGCTCGCGCTGCGATTCGATGGCGAGACTCATTTTTGAAGTGTAGGTTTTGGGGATACTGAACGCAACAATTAAGCCTGAGACTACACCGATTACAGCAGAGAAGAGGAAATATTTCTTTTTTGAGCCTAAATAACGGATCAAGGTAAGGAAATCAAAATCGTTCATGAGAATCAAAACTTATGAGTTTGAAGTGACTGAACGCTTGCGGTGTACAACTGAAAGAATTTGTTGACCTTGGGTGGGAAAAACAAGAAATACCAAAATCGAAGCTCCGGCCAAAAAGACCAACAGTTGCAAAAACAACGCAAAGAGATGAGAAGAGACAAGTAATCCGACCCAATAAACCATCACTGCAAGCACAGCTGTAGCTAAGATGACGGGCAAGAGCGCACGGATCTGTCGTGATAAGCCGAAATTCAACAAATTCACTCCTCCAAAATAGCCATTTAAGCAGAAAGAAAATAGGCCGATCAGAACAATGGCCCACAGAACGTAGACAAAGCCCCAATAAACGCCAACTAGCTATCAGTAGCTACTGAAAAAGAGGTCTTAATAATCTCGAGACGCAGAAAAAGTTTCGCTTGCCCAAAACACTTGTAAGATGTTTTGATGCAATACCACCAGCGGATGGAAGACAGCCGAAAAGCGCAAAGAATGCGCAAAATCAGGCACTGCTCGAGCCACTTCTCCCGATGAGCACCATGATGAAGTGATCGGCCAGCGCACACAGCGAAAAAGAACAAACACTGCCCAAAAAAGGCCGAAGTGACAAGGAGCTTTCCAGTAAGCCCGCGTCAGTTTTTCAAATCAGTACTACACTCTGTCAGTACCGGGAGAGAAACTCGCTGCAAAACAAAGGCAAAATTCATGGCTATGAGCGAAGAAAAATTGATCTGCGCGAGTATATAAACCCAGTCTGCGCGGTGTATAAACCTTACTGATCAGAAAGTAGTAGAGATTGTTGTATATGTTTGTCAGTAAGGAAGACAAGAGAATGCGTGAACCAAAACCAAACAACTCGCGCGCGGACTCAGCAGAATAATGCTAATTTTGAGGAAACGATCGCACCAACAACCACAATACCACCGCATAAAGTAATTGGCGCAAAGAGTTGTTGGGCTGACCAACGACCAAATGCCATAATCGTTGTACACCATCCACACACCAACGACAGCACTAAGCAACCCAGAACTTAAGGAGGCTATGGCCTGTGTACGAAAATCTAATTGCTTAGTTAGACGAACTTTAAGTACAACCGCCGATGATGCGAAAATCACATTCGTTCCTAGTATGCGAATAACAGGATCAATACCTCGCTACCATTGAAAACTTGCGATGTATGGGGCTGCGATAGTATCGCGTAAACAACAAAGGGCTGTACCCATGTTGAGAACAAACGTCGTTGAGTAATCTTGCTCGCTGATTTCGCGCTTGCGAATCAAGGCATTAGAAAAAAACCTCCATCTGACAACACAAGCGAAATCGTAACTACCACAAGTGCGATGCCTACAAGGCCGAATATCTCCGGCGTAAGTTTGCGCGCCAAAAGAATTCCCACGAGGAAATTGATCCCCGTGCCCGAAAAATTGTCAATCAGTCCCCAACCTAAACCTTTGGCAAAAGCGCTTTTCTAACGATTGCATTCAACTGTTCTCTTGAAAAATAATTCTACGCGATCAACATTATGTTTACTTCTTGATCACATTGATGACAATAGCCGCGAGGGTCACCACACTCATCGCGAGCGAGACCACTTGCGTCCAAGGGAACGGACCGCCCTTAGGCTTCGCGGGCACGACAATGTTACAACCGGGCTGAATGTCGCCCGACGAACGCACACGACTCACCATGCCATTCATTTGAGTGGCAAAAGTCTTGCTCTTTTTCGCTTTCAAACTGTACCCACCACACTGGTCAATGTAGTAAGAAAGCGAGGCCCCAGGCTTGTAAGGTAAAGTGGTGGGATACATCACTTCACCACTCACACTCACCGTGTTATTGTATTGAGGGATGATGAGTCGATCGCCGTCACGCAAAATGACGTCCCACAAATCATTGCCCGGATGAGAAAGGGCTTTATCAAGATAAATCGCTACATTGTTATGATCACCAACTTCGATTTTACGCAAATCTGTCGAGTCGTTCATCGAAATGATTTTTCAATTCTTGCTGCTTCAGTCGTTCGTTGTCTGTCAATGGTCGTTCCAAGACGGCGCCCTTCAAATAGGCTTGTGCCGTCTGGCCACCGGCAGCTTTCACCAGGTCCGAAAGACGATAGTCTTTTTTCGTGATCACATAAGTACCGGAAAACAGTACTTCGCCGTGCACTTCGACGTGTTTTTGTTCGATATAACCGGGCGATGTTCGCACATAGACTTCGTCAAAGGGCTGGAGCGTAAAACCGGGACGTCCCATTGACGACAAAACCATCTTTGACGCTGAAGCTGTAAAACTGTGCCACTTCGTTGCCTGATGACATGGCTTTTCGGTCTCTGAAGCGACGTGCCACATCAACTTTGGCAATGCTCGCTTTGTCCGTCAGGCCGCCGGCCTGTTCAATGAGTGATTCAATCGTCGTTCCTGAGGCATAGTTGTAAGTGCCGGGGTAACGCACTTCGCCTTTGATCGACAGACGAAGTTCTTCGTTGGCTTCCTTGCGAGAAGGAATGAACACCACATCTTCTTTCTTCAGGATTTCGTCAGCTTCTTGGCGAGAGAGGATGGCACCGGGGTTAAACTCCTTGACTTCCAGTGTGCGATCGGCCTTGCGGCGGTGGATAATACCGCGATTGGCGAACGCATCTTCCGACAAACCGCCCGCAGCTTCGAGCAGTTGGCGAACGGAAGATATATTACCGTCCATCTGAAATTTTCCGGGGCGCATCACTGCACCACGCAACTCAACGAGGTTCTTATAGCGATCCAAAACCGAGTCGACATTCACTGAGTCGGCATCGCGTGCTTGAAACTTGTCCCGTTCGAAGTCACTGAGCGAGTAGATACTCTTCTCCCCACCCGATTTTTCGGAACAAGGTGACGTTGTTTTTCAAAAGGCATCACCCGTGAAACCACCGGCATATTTAATGAGTGTACCGACACTTTCGGTCGTTTTTCATTTCGTAGCGCATGGGGACGCTTCACCTTACCGGTGATATCAACGACACACTCATAAGGCCCTACAACAATAACGTCGTTGGATGCCAAACGAACGTTCCCGCGCAGACGGCCATTGAGAATAAAATCATAGATATCGACGGTTGAAATCAACTGACTGTTGCGATACACCTTGATCGCACGCAGCGTACCGATTTCATTGATTCCTCCCGCCGCATAGAGCGCATGAAACACGGTCGAGAAAGCAGAGAGTGTGTAAGTGCCGGGCACTTTCACCTCCCCCATCACGTTCACCGTGATCGTTTTTGGTCTGTCCCACGGTGAGTTTCACCTGCGAGCCGCCGAAACGCGCTCCCAAGGTGGAGCGCAATTTAGCATTGGCCTGTGCCACTGTCATACCGCTCACTTGAACGGGACCAAAGCCTTCGATATTGACGACTCCCTCGGGCGAAACCGTGGAAGTATATTGCTTTTGCGAAGCCCCCCAAACATCGATATACACCGCATCTCCGGGTCCCAAACGGTAGTCGCTCGGGGTCGCAATGTTCATTTCAGGTTCGAAAGTGAGTTTATTGTTGTTGAAGATGTCGCGGCCAAACACTTTCTTGGTTTTTGTCCTGACTTTGTGTTTGGTCAAATGACGCAAAGAATCTTCTGGCATCAGAAACTCGAGTTCACGGCTCATTTCGCGAAACTCCTGATCCTGCATTTCTTCCAACTCATAGGAGAAAGCCCTCAGTCCTTTTTCTGCTTAACGTCGCGCTGCGGGAAGTTTTTGTTTTCCGGTGTTTGTTGCACTTTTTCCCTTGCGCAGCCGTTCCACGGTCTTTCCGCTTACGCCCGAAATGTCGTCAGCGCCCACCACTTCTTTCTTTTGTTGCGCCTCATAGTTGCGACGAATCTTGCGAATACGTTCCACCGTGACGCCACGCTCCATAAGTTGCGTAACAATCTGAGCCACAGTACGTCCCGTCAGACTTCGATTTCACATAGAAATCCAGGATCTGCTGATCCGTCATTGTGCTTTGTGCATGCACTACGGGCACACAAAGCAACAAAAGCAAACAAAAGAATAGGATTTGTAATCGTTTCATGTTCAGAAATAACTTGAGGAACCTGCGAGTTCATCGGAGATTGTTGCGCAAGAGCGAGAAGAAGGTTTGTGCGATGATGCTCACATCGCGCGCCACAGAGGCATGCTGCATGTAATCGAGATCCATTTCAAGACGTCGGAGCATTTTTCTACCGTATCGGTGTAACCATTGTAGATGGCAGCTTCGGAGGTGATGCCCGGACGCATCGCATAGAGCTGCGAATAACGCGCATCGCGTGCTAAAATCTGATCGATGAAGTACTGACGCTCAGGACGATAACCGACAAACGACATATCTCCCACAAGCACATTCCACAATTGCGGCAACTCGTCGAGGGTGATGCCGACGCAAAAAGCCTCCGATAGGCGTGCAGCGCGTCGTATCCTCAATTTGAGTCAGTTGAGGACCGTTCTCTTCCGCGTCTTGACACATCGTGCGGAATCTGAGAATCCAAAAAGGGCGACCGCCTTTCCCAATACGTTCTTGGCGAAAAAACACGTTTTTTCCCGATGTCAGCCACTGCAACAATATAATGACAAGAAACACCGGGGAAAAAAAGAAGGCACAACAATGCGCCCACGATATCAAATGCGCGTTTCGCCCGTCGTACAGCAAGCGACGGGGGCAGTACCGAATGGGCTGCAAACGAGCACAGGTTGATCGGTAGGCGACACGGCAGTAGACAAAGTTTGCATTCGCGAAATCTAGTAATGCGTTTAGAGACGCTCGAGGCGTGGTTTCTCTTTTTAACGGCACGGGGTACAATTTATTGCAGATCGGCCGTAAAAATAACGTAGTTATACGATGGGGTGGCTCGGCACTCTTCATCAGAACACCGAACCACTCCCCGTGTCAGGACGACTACTTGGCGTAGCTCACCGAACGCGTTTTCGCGAATGACGGTAATTTTCACTTGACCCGGATAGGTCATTTCGTTTTTGGATACGAGTTGCGATGTTGTTCGAAAGATTTTTCGATTTCTTTGTCGTCAATCTTGTCGGCACCGACAATCACGCGCAACTCTCTACCGGCTTGGATGGCGTAAGTTTTCACGACACCGGGATAACTCATGGCGATATTCTCCAAGTCGTTCAAACGCTTCACATAAGCCTCGACGATTTCGCGGCGTGCACCGGACGGGCGCCCGAAATCGCATCACACACCTGCACAATGGGGGCAATGAGCGAGGTCATTTCCATTTCATCGTGGTGCGCACCGATCGCATTGCAAATATCGGGTTTCTCCTTGTACTTCTCGGCAATTTTGGCACCGTAGATGGCGTGAGGGAGTTCGGTTTCCTCATCGGGCACCTTACCTATGTCGTGGAGCAAGCCGGCACGCTTTGCCTTCTTGGGGTTCAGTCCGAGTTCGGCCGCCATGATGCCGCAAAGATTGGCTGTTTCGCGCGCGTGCTGGAGCAAATTCTGCCCATAAGACGAGCGGTACTTCATTTTACCGACAATGCGGATCAGTTCGGGGTGCAAACCGTGGATACCGAGGTCAATCGCCGTACGCTTACCCGTTTCGATCACTTCTTCGTCGACCTGTTTTTCACCTTGCTCACCACTTCTTCGATGCGGGCGGGGTGAATACGGCCGTCAGAAATCAAGTTGTGCAATGCCAAACGCGCCACTTCACGACGAACGGGGTCGAATGCGCTGATAACAATAGCTTCGGGCGTGTCGTCGACAACGATTTCTACGCCGGTCGCCGCTTCCAAGGCACGAATGTTTCGTCCCTCGCGGCCGATGATGCGACCTTTCACATCGTCGTTCTCGATATGGAAAACCGTGACGCTGTTTTCAATTGCCGTTTCGGTGGCTACACGCTGAATGGTCTGAATGACAATGCGCTTCGCCTCCTTGTTGGCATTGATTTTCGCCTCATCCATGATCTCGTTGATGTAGCTTTGGGCGTGCGTCTGCGCTTCTGCCTTCAAAGCTCTCGATCGAGTGGTTGCGCGCCTCTTCGGCCGAGATGCCCGACAACTCTTCGAGTTTGGCGATCTCGCGTTCGTGCATACGACCCCAACTCTTCTTCCTTGCGGGCAAGGAGTTGTTCTTGATTCTTGAGTCGGCCTTGCTGCGAATCGAGTTCTTGCTTGCGACGGTTCACGTCCTCTTGGCGCTGATTGATGACCATCTCGCGCTGCTTGAGTTTGTTTTCCGACTGCAAAATGCGCTGGCTGCGCTGCTGCACTTCCCTTTCTCGAGCTCCGCTTTCTTGTTGAGGAACTTTCTCTTTGACTTCGAGCAGTTTTTCTCTTTGATGACTTGAGCTTCTTTTTCAGCCTCTTCCAACTGTCGGTTGAGCATTCCGGTCAACACATATCGGAAAAGGAGATATCCGCCGCCGGCACCGATGACGATGCAGACCAAAGCGACGATGAGTAGAGTTAAATTCATTGATGTGATAAGTAGGTAGTCTTATTATATAATGAGGAAAGCACGCATTAGTTTTCGACCATCAGGGTGGGTTGGCCGAGTGCTTCTTCAATTTCGTCATTCAATTTGCCGATCGTCTCCGCAAAGGGCGAGGTATCGGCATTTTTCTCCATTTCAATCAACCGATAAGCCAAGTCCACCAAGACCGTCGACTCATATTTCTCCGGCGTTTGATTGGGAAAGGAGGCGCGATATTGGTTGAAAAGCTCATTGATCAGATTCGCGGCCTCGCGATAGGTGGCTTCCTTCGCGCGGTCGATTGTGATCTGCAACGGGCGGCTGTTGACGTGCAACTGTATGGAGAGTTTGTCGGTGTATTCTGCCATGACGCTTACGGGTAGGGGGTGTCGTTTGGGAGTTCAGACATTGAGCGTTGCAATGCACTTGTCTATTTCTTGAATGAGCTTTGCAATGCGTTTCTGCGCCGAAGCATTCTCGCCCGAACTGATTTGAATCATTTTGGCTGTTTTGAGATTGGCATACTCTTTCGTGAGCGCTTCGAGTTGCGCTTTGAGTTCCTCGATCTGCCGATCGCGCGCACGCAACTCGTCCTGCAATTGCCGGTTGAGCTCGGAAGCATCGCGGTATTGCAAGATCAGCTGACGCGTTCGCGTCTCAAAAAGCTGTAATGTACGTTGTTCTTGTTCGGTCATGCGTTGCAGCCCACAGGGGGCGATAGATTCAGCATTTATTCGTCGGCCGTTGCGTCGGCTTTAGGCTCTTTCTTGGCAAGAATCAGGACATTGTAGGCGAATTCGGTCATCCAAGTTTCGGAGTAGCCCAACTTCTGACTGTACTGACGCACGGCCAAAACGGACTTGCGCACCGCATCGTCTTTCCAACTGTTCTTTTCGAAGATATCGTGCACGGCCTTTTGCGGTGAGGTTGCGCAGTACGCCCTTGAGGAAACCGGGCAAACGGAATTTCCAATTGAGCAAATTGCCCATGAGCATCATCAGTTCCTGCGAGAAACCTTGGAATTGCATCAAATAGGTCTGCATGTCGTTCACCTTGCGGCAATTGCGCTTAACGCTGCTGTCGATTTCATCGAAAAAACTTTCGGGCATGCCGTACAACTCGTTCATCATCGTGCGGCACTTTTTCTTTTCGCCCGGTCCGATGCGATTATTCACCGTCGGCACCTTCAGAGTTTGCTTGAACACACGCAAATCAGGCAACATACGCAGATCATGCAGGCCGAAATTGGTGGCCATCACCGCTTGGTAGTAAACACGAATCAAGGTCATGAAGTCTTCGGTTCCTCCCACACGCCATCCGGGCGCGTTGCTTTCAGCGTCTTTTCGACCGAAGAGTTTGGAAAATATTCCCATTGAGCAGTAGGGTTGAAAGAGGTAAACCTCTCAGGTTCGTATTGTTATTCGATTTAACGCGCTGCATCACGCAACAAATGAAAACAGGGCGTCTATGCAAAAGTAATATATAATCTCCGTATTGCCAAAGGATTGGCGAGGCAATGTAAGATATTTACTCAAACAGCTTTTTCGATGGCGCCTCAACTGCACAGAAATTGCACAAGCGAGCGACCGACGTGCAGTTTTCCCGAACCCATACCAAGAACGAAAACCTACTGCTAACTTATTGAATGAAGCCCTTCCTCGCGCTGCCAAAGATTGTGCTTTTCTACGCTTTACCGCAAGTGCTTTCCCCATTTACGCGCTCATCAAAAAGACCACTTCTCTACGTTGCTTTCATTCACGAAATCAGTTGTCAAAAAGCCGAAGAAGACGTTTCGTCCCCTCGGACACCTCGGATGAGCTGTTGGGATCATTTCGTTATCCATTTCGCACCTATACCCCATCAGAGGGGTTTCAGCAGCAAGCAACAAGGGTTTCACCTCAAACGGCCGACTTGTATTTTTCTCCGCCCCCTCCACATAACGACACGCCATCTCTCCGAAATTTCTTTTTACAAGCCAAACACCGCAAGAAAGCCAAAGACTTCATACCGACAAGCCCGCTTATCGCAATGACAAAAACTCTTTTCTTCCCTTCACGAAGGCGATCATACTCCCGGGGATACGCCATTCTCCCCACACCGGTGGGCAGCTCTCCCCTCGACAATCGACACCAATTTCGGAAAGGAATAGAAAGTTTGCGCGCTATCAGCGAACACGGCCTACACTTTTCTCCTCACGTTACAAGCGAAAGCGGTGGACTGCCTGCTCTCGTTGTGCGAAAAAGACGGATTATCCCCCGCGTACTTTTCCTTATTTCCTCACTACTTTTCGCGAAAAGGAGTCCATTTTCCGGCAAAAGTCGTCTTGTTTTTCCACCCTCTTCTCGCACCTCTTTCTTTTCCTCCCGATCTGCCTAACGAGATGGGCCACTTCCCCACTCTATCGCACAGTTTTTCTATCGCCAGCGCAGGCCCTTTTCCCCTTTTGCCCACCACCTACCGGCGAGAGCGCTTGACTTTCCTCGCCCTTTTCCACCTGCTGCACAAAACAAAACAGCAGCAACTCATCAGAAGATGAATTGCTGCTATTTGAAATCCGTAATATATAGTTGTGGGCGCTGAGGGATTCGAACCCCCGACCCTCTGCTTGTAAGGCAGACGCTCTGAACCAGCTGAGCTAAGCGCCCAATCAGAAAGCCTTAGCTCTCGATTGCGGTGCAAAGATAGGCACTCTTGCGCAACTACACAAGGAATGATCGAAAAAACTGGGAACTTTTTCGTTTTTACGCGCTGAAATCGCCTGCAAACAGCTCGCCGGCCGACACTTGAACGAGAGGTTTCGCACAAGTTGTGAGGCGACGCTCACCATCAGAGCGAGATGCTGAATGTGCCCAACGGAAGACCGGCGCCATTCACGACATTGCCGGTGGGAAAAGGCTGCCAGCCGTAACGCACATAGCGCGGTTGCGCAACCTTCGGCGCACGGAGCGTGAGCCTTTCCGTCTTCGTTCAACTGCTGCTGTGGCAGGAAAGAAGAGTTGATTCTCGCCTGCGATTTCAAAACCACGCAAGGCTTGTCCGTCGCTACCGTGCAGACCTTTCGCTTCACGCAGATCGAGTTGCACACGGTCACCGTCCACCTTACTGTTCGCCCCCACTTCGGGAGAAACGGGTGCGCCGGATCGGTCGTAAGTGTGACGCAACATCGATTGCGCGAGACGTTCGCCCACCGGACGTTTGTAGGGCGGGTGCACGTCGTGGCGCAATCCCAAATCGGAACTTACCACCATTTGCGTGGCAAAGACGCTCCGCTGCGCAATGCGCTGCGTGTTGCGCATCCAAGGCCACGACGGACGCTCGATGCCGGACAGCTGCACAACATAAAAGGGGAGACTGAAATCGCCCATTCGCATTCGCCAACTTCGTGCCAGCAGGTCGAAAGCGCCAAGAGTCGGGGTTGTGCGCATTCGATTCGCCCTGATACCAGGCCACGCCACGTAAGGGAAGATTCAAAAGCGGTTCAATGCCCGTCTCAAAGCAATAGGCGGGATGATAAGGGTGGCGACCGCCGGGACGACGCGCGAGGTTTTTTTCGCCGCACGGCCCGCGCACCCAGTCCATCACGAAATCGTTGTTTTTCCAATGGCGCAACACTTGTGGATAGTATTCTTCGAGCATCGGGCGGTCAATCCACGACTCAATCGGCGTTCCGCCGACGGCATTGCAGACTAAGCCCACCGGCACACGGAGACTGTCGCGCAACATGCGCCCCATGTAGTAAGCCACGGCCGAGAAGTCCGCAGCATTTTGAGGAGAGGAGGCCACCCACTGCGCAGGACGGTAGTATTGCAAGCGCGACACGGAGTCGACGGCCGTACTATCCCACTCCACGTTGTCGGTTTCCCAACGCGGTTGCATATTATAGAGGCGCAATCCTCGATCGGTCGCCTTGGCAATGTCGCGAGAAGCGTCGGCGGCTTGTCGCAACTTGAATGCCATGTTCGACTGTCCCGAACACAACCACACTTCGCCGACAGCGACATTGCGATAAGTGAGCGTTCGGCGAGCGGTGGAGACGGTGAGTGTCGTACTGTCCACGGCCGTGAGCGCAGGAATGCGCACATTCCACACCCCGCGCACATCGGTCACGCCGCGCGCCAACTCTTTACCGCCCAAACGCACCACCACTGTTTCGCCGGCATCAGCCTTTCCTTTCAGATAGAAGGGAATGTTGCGCTGCAACACCATATTATCGGCAAAAACCGGCGGAAGTTGCAGTCCGCCGTAACGCCCTGTGATACCGGCATAGGCCACTTTCGCCAAAACTTCGGCACCGCGGGCATCGGGATGCACCGCGTCGGGCAACCAATCGGGGTGCGGCACCAGGGGAGCGTAGAAATCGATCCATTCCACACGGGCGATTTCGGCCACTTGCTGCACGGCTTGCGAAATTTCTTCGCGCCACTTGCGCGTTCCGCTGTCAAAACGCGGATGATCGACGCCGATCGGCGTCAAGCGCGCCACGAGAATGCGCACATGGGGGTTGACTGCGCGGAGAGAATCGATGAGGGCGAGATAATCGGGGATAAATTCGTCGCGATAGTTCGGCCAGTTGCGCGGATCGGTGTCGTTGATACCCAAATGGATCACGGCAATATCGGGACGAAACTGCAACGCGGCGCGAAATTCGGGCTGATCAAAATAAGGACGATGGCCGCGACGCAACAAAGTGGCGCCGGGTTTGCCGAAGTTCTCCACTTGATAGTCTTTGCCGAGCAGACGTTGCAGCACGACGGGGTAAGCCTTCTGCTCTCGGTTGGCCACACCGGTGCCGTAGGTGATACTATTCCCCACGCAGGCCACTTTGATTATGCGGCGCGCCGATAGAGGGAGCAGAAAAAGGAGAAGAAGAAACGAAAGAAGTAGGCGTTTCATGCAGAGTGAGGTAAGGGATAAAGAATAATTCGAGAAGAAATGAAATAACTGTGTCGACAAAGATAACGAAAAGCCGAGAGAGAGTGGCATTGGCTCGGGGCTTTTTCGTATTTTTGCAACGTATCACCATAGACAGTCCCCCAACATGAAGAAATTTGCCAAAGACCTCCTCGTCGAACGCGCGGAAATGCTTCGCGAAGACTACTTGCTCTTGCACCTTCGAGATCGGGAAAACGAACTCCCGCCCATCCTTCCGGGGCAATTTGTGCAAGTGGCCGTCGAAGGTTCACCGACCACTTTTTTGCGCCGTCCCATTTCGATCAACGACGCGGATGTTGCCGCCGGAACTTTTGACTTGCTCATCCACCTTGTCGGCGACGGCACACGAGCCTTGGCCAAACTTCGCAAAGGCGATTTGCTGAATTGCCTTTACCCCCTGGGGAATGCCTTCCCCGTCCCCCCCATTGCAGAAGGTGCGCGCCGCGTGTTGCTCGTCGGGGGCGGTGTCGGCACAGCACCGATGCTCTACTACGGACGCGTCTTGCGCGAAGCGGGACACACGCCCGTGTTCCTGCTCGGCGGCCGCGCAGAACGTGACATTTTGCAACGCGAGCGTTTTGCGGAAATAGGTATGCTCTGTTGCACCACAGAAGACGGCAGCGCCGGCGAAAAAGGCTTCGTCACCCAGCATTCGGTGTGGAACACGGAGCAGTTTGACTTAGTGGCCGCCTGCGGCCCCGTCCCGATGATGAAAGCGGTCGCCGCCCTCTCTCGACAAAAGGGATATGCCTGCCGCGTTTCGCTCGAAAACATGATGGCCTGCGGCATCGGGGCTTGCCTCTGCTGCGTGGAGAAAACCACTCGCGGCAATGTTTGTGTCTGCACCGAAGGACCGGTGTTTGACATCGACGAACTCACTTGGCAATAACCCACCGCTCTTCGTCGTCTGCACGAGAGTGCCCACCAAGCGGTGCGCCGATTTACCGAAAGATGGCTTCAGCTCCTCCTCGCTACGACACTTCTTCGTTGCTTCCCCGCAATGGGGCAACGTCCACAGCGCTGCGCCTTACTTCCGCGACAACAGCCGCTGCGCCCAACCCACATTCAAAGGCTTCAATCCGACATTATAATATGGCACATCTCGAAGTGAACCTCGGTTCTCTTACCCTACAAAATCCGGTGATGACCGCTTCCGGCACTTTCGGCTACGGAGTGGAATTTGCCGACTTTGTCGATCTCGATCGACTCGGCGCTTTCATCGTGAAAGGTACCACCCTCCTCCCCCGCGAAGGCAATGACTATCCGCGCATGGCGGAAACCGCATCGGGCATGCTCAACTGCGTGGGACTCCAAAAACAAAAGGTGTCGACTACTTTTGCCGAACACATCTATCCTCAACTCACCGACATTCATTCGCACGCCATTGTGAACGTGAGCGGTTCTTCGCCCGACGACTATGCCGAATGCGCCCGCCGCATCGCCGCGCTCGACGGCATTCCGGCCATCGAACTTAACATCTCCTGCCCCAACGTCCACGACGGCGGAATGGCTTTCGGGGTGACTTGCGCCGGTGCCGCTTCGGTGGTCAAAGCCGTGCGCGCTGCCAATCCCAAGACGCTCATAGTCAAACTTTCGCCCAACGTCACCGACATTGCCGAGATTGCGCGCGCAGTGGAAGCCGAAGGTGCCGACTCCGTTTCGCTCATCAATACCCTTATGGGAATGAGTGTCGACATTGAGCGCCGCGTTTCGCGCCTGAGCATCGGCACCGGCGGACTTTCCGGCCCTTGTGTCAAGCCCGTCGCCCTGCGCATGGTGCATCAAGTGAGCCGCGCCGTAAAAATCCCCGTTGTCGGACTGGGCGGCATCATGAATGCACAAGACGCCATCGAGTTTATGATGTGCGGTGCCACCGCTGTGCAAATCGGCACCGCCAACTTCATCGATCCCGGCGTGACAATGAAGGTCATCGACGGCATCAACACTTGGTGCGACGAACACGGCGTGAAAGACGTTCACGAAATCATCGGCGCGATCCGATAAAACTCCCGTTTCCCTTGGCCGTTCGACGCATATAAACTAACTTTGCCAAATCATCTAGTTGGCAACGAGCCAACTATCCACAGCAGGGTCGAGAAACAGAACGGTCGCTCGCGCTTTTTTTCACGCGAGCGAAACACATACCTTCGATCGCCCTCGACAGCGAACTTCAACTAGTTCGCCCATTCACACCAAACAACATAACGATCAGTTACGATGATAAAGATTACCTTTCCCGATGGCAGTGTCCGCGAATACGAAAGCGGAGTCACCGGGCTACAAATCGCCGAAAAGCATTTCGCAGCGCCTGGCACAAGAGGTGCTCTCCGTCGGCGTGAACGGACAGACCGTTGAACTGAACAGACCCATCACCGAAGATGCCGAAATCGCCCTCTACAAATGGGAAGACGCCGAAGGTAAACACACCTTCTGGCACACCTCGGCACACCTTATGGCCGAATCCATTCAAGAACTCTGGCCCGGTACGCAATTCGGTATCGGTCCCGCCATCGAAAATGGTTTTTACTACGATGTAATGCCCCCCGAAGGTGTTGTGATTCGCGAAGAAGATTTCGCTAAGATCGAGAAGAAAATGATCGAAAGTAGCCCAACGAAAGGAAGCGCTCCACCGCGCCCCCATTTCCAAGGCCGATGCGCTCAAATTCTTCGGCGATCGCGGTCAGACCTACAAGAACGAACTCATCGCCGACCTCGAAGACGGCAACATCACCACCTACACCCAAGGTAACTTCACCGACCTCTGCCGCGGCCCGCACTTGTTGAGCACCGCGCCCATCAAGGCTTGCAAAGTCATGGCCGTCAGCTCCGCCTACTGGCGCGGCGACGAGAAGCGCCCCATGCTCACCCGCGTCTACGGTATCACCTTCCCCAAGAAGAAGCTCCTCGACGAATATCTCGCCTTGTTGGAAGAAGCCAAGCGCCGCGACCACCGCAAGATCGGTAAGGAAATGGAACTCTTCATGTTCTCCGAACTCGTCGGTAAGGGTCTGCCCATGTGGTTGCCCAAGGGTACTGCCCTGCGCCTGCGCCTCGAAGACTTCTTGAAGAAGATTCAGAAGAAGTTTGGTTACCAACAGGTGATCACGCCGCACATCGGTTCGAAGAACCTCTACGTCACCTCCGGCCACTACGCCAAATACGGTAAAGACTCCTTCCAACCCATCACCACGCCCGAAGAAGGGGAAGAATACTTCCTCAAGCCCATGAATTGCCCCCACCACTGCGCAATCTTCGCTTGGAAGCCCCGTTCGTACAAGGACCTCCCCCTCCGCATCGCCGAGTTCGGCACCGTCTATCGCTACGAACAGAGCGGTGAGCTCCACGGCTTGACGCGTGTACGCGGATTTACGCAAGACGATGCCCACATCTTCTGCCGTCCCGACCAAGTAAAGCAGGAGTTCCTCAACGTGATGGACATCATCCTCATCATCTTCAAATCGCTGAAGTTCGAGAACTACGAAGCGCAGATCTCGCTCCGTCACCAAACCGACCGTTCGAAGTACATCGGCTCAGAAGACAACTGGGAACGCGCCGAACAAGCCATCATCGAAGCCTGCGAAGAGAAGGGACTCAACGCCCGCATCGAATATGGCGAAGCCGCTTTCTACGGCCCGAAGCTCGACTTCATGGTGAAAGACGCCATCGGCCGCCGTTGGCAGTTGGGTACGATTCAGGTGGACTACAACCTCCCCGAACGCTTCCAACTCGAGATACACCGGCGAAGACAACCAGAAGCACCGCCCCGTGATGATTCACCGCGCCCCCTTCGGTTCGCTCGAACGCTTCGTGGCCGTGCTCATCGAGCACACCGCCGGTCGTTTCCCCCTCTGGCTCACCCCCGACCAAGCCGTTGTACTGCCCCATCTCCGACAAATACAACGACTACGCTCAGCAAGTGCGCGAACGTCTCGAAGCCAACGATGTACGCACGCTCGTGGACGATCGTAGCGAAAAGATCGGCCGCAAGATCCGCGACAACGAAATGAAGCACATCCCCTATCTCCTCGTAGTCGGAGAAAAGGAAGCTGCCGACGGCACGGTGGCCGTACGCATGCAAGGCAGCGACGGACAACAAGAAGTCATGACCATTGATGCTTTCGCCGCCCGTGTCGACGAGGAAGTGAAGGCTCAATTGGGAGCATACTAAACCGTGACTTGACAAAACGAAGCCGAGCGCGAGTCTAATGTTGATTAGACAGGCACGCGCCAAGGCTAAGAAGATTGGTTATTTGAGTAGCCGGACACTGCGAAGTGTCCGGCTATGTCATTCAGAGGAAAACGGCTCAGATCGCGCTATGCCATCTGAGCCGTGTCTTTTTCGCTTTGCCCGCCCCTCGTCGGTCAAAGCCTCGTGCCACCTGACAGCCCTCGATCCGCCTGCGCGATTCGGTGCAAAGCGCGCTGCGCAGCATTGAAACCTCCTCGCACAACCTTGGGCGCTACGGACAGGTTCTCCCCTTGGCCTTGTCCATTTAAGCGCACCACAGGGCGCCTAACGCCCCTTTCTGTAGGAAGAATCATCTCCGGTCTACAACGCTTTCTAAATCCCCTTTTCTAACACCCACTCCGCGGCCGCCGACCCAAAGCATAGCGAGAGTGCTCAAAACGATAGATACAAAAAGAAGCGCGACACCTCTCATTGCGGAGAAGTGTCGCGCTTATTGGTTGGGTAGCGCCTAAAAGCACTACCCTGAAGTCGATGTGCTTAGCACTGAGCGAGCTTGTTGTTCGAGCCGAGTACGTTCACGATCTTGTGTTCGTAGAGCTTCTGCATGTTGTCGCGAGCGGGTCCGAGGTACTTGCGGGGGTCGAACTCACCGGGCTTCTCAGCGAAGACCTTGCGCACAGCAGCCGTCATGGCGAGACGCGAGTCAGAGTCGATGTTGATCTTGCAAACGGCAGAAGCAGCAGCCTGACGGAGCTGTTCTTCGGGGATACCCACTGCATCGGGGAGCTTACCGCCGTACTTGTTGATGGTGTCCACTTCTTCCTGGGGCACCGACGAAGAACCGTGGAGCACGATGGGGAAACTGGGGAGCTTCTCTTCGATAGCGGCGAGCACGTCAAATGCGAGGGGGGGAGGAACGAGACGACCCGTCTTCGGATCGCGCGTGCACTGTTCGGGCTTGAACTTGTAAGCACCGTGACTCGTACCCACAGAGATCGCGAGCGAGTCGCAACCCGTGCGTTCTACGAATTCGATCACTTCTTCGGGCTTCGTGTAGTGGCTCTCTTCGTGAGCAACTTCGTCTTCCACACCGGCGAGTACACCGAGTTCAGCCTCAACGGTCACATCGTGAGCGTGAGCGTACTCTACGACTTGCTTCGTGAGGGCGATGTTCTCTTCAAAGGGAAGTGCAGAAGCGTCAATCATCACCGAGCTGAAGCCCGAGTCAACGCAGCTCTTGCAGGTTTCGAAGCTGTCACCGTGGTCGAGGTGGAGGCAGATTTCGGGATGCTCGCAACCGAGTTCCTTAGCGTAAGCCACAGCACCTTGTGCCATGTAGCGAAGCAGCGTGGGGTTGGCATATTCGCGTGCGCCCTTCGATACCTGAAGGATCACGGGGCTCTTTTCAGCAACGGCAGCCTTGATGATGGCCTGGAGTTGCTCCATATTGTTGAAGTTGAAAGCGGGAATTGCATAACCGCCTTTAACGGCACGGGCGAACATATCGCGAGTGTTCACCAGGCCGAGGTCTTTGTAATTTACCATAACTATGTGAGTTAGAATGTATAATCTTTCTTTGTTAGTGTCCGGACTCCGCGGTGGCGGGTCGTTGACTTGATTGCACGACAAAATTACGAATAATCCGCTCGATACACAAAGCTTTGGCTTACTTTTTTCATCGCATTATTTTTTCTCTTCGTGAGGGCGTTCGTTTGCGACTCGGCTACTGCGTTTTTGGGCAGCCCGAGATCGTACTTTCCTCAGCTCGAAAAACAGACCGAAAAGGTGAACCTAAAATCAGCCTTCACGCGCGTGCATTACGCGCGCATCCAGCGTTTTTCGTTTTTTGCCTTCACCTCTTCACCCATCGCCCTTTACTCTCTATGAATCAGCAAATTGTGGGTGAAGGCTTCACCCGATTTGCCTTCACCTTTCCTTCACCCGTTTTTTTTTCGGAAATGGCTTCCGCGAAAAGGGTGAACAAATGAGGTGAAGGAATATGGCATTTTTTCGATTTCACAATCCCTTGATTTTCAACCGACTGCACTTCCATAAAAAGTATTGCCTTCACCTTTCTAATCACTCTATCTCGCTATGCAACAAAACATTACACAACCCCACCGCGCCAAGGTGAAGGCAAAAAGGCTGCAAATCGGTGATGCGCGCGCGACTCGCGCGCACGAGAGGGACGGAAAGGATGCACGCCTCGACACACACAAACGGAAGGTACACAAGAAGAAGAAAAAACACGACGTGTTTCCGATCATTCACGTCGTGTTTTTTCTCAAAACAGTGGGGTGTTTTTCCCTCTCAATGTTGTACATCTATCCAAGTCGTGTCTGAACGCTCGTGGTCTACCGAATCGGACTTTGCACCGGCAGCTGATTTCGACACCACATGATCCACGGCCTCCGACAAAATGGATTTGAACGGTGCATAGAGTTGTGACGATGCCGTACGCTGCTCGTTGAGGATGCCGAGGGCACTCATGGCCGAAAGCAGGCAACTGAGCAGAATCGAAAACTTCAACAACGAAACCGCAGCGCCGAGCAGACTGTTGAGCCAGCCGAGATGCAGACCACGCAGCGTGCGAGTGAGCATGTTGGCCACAAAGCCCAGGGCGATGGGCACGAGAATCCAAAGCAGTGCAAAGGCAATGAGCGAGGTGATGATATTGGATTCGCTGCCCGAAACAGCCAAATACTGCCCGAACGACGAGTAGCAAGTGGCGGCGATGAGCAAGCCGGCGAGATAGCCCACCGTGGAGCTGATTTCGCGAACGAGGCCGGCGCGCCAACCCGAATAAAGGCTCCAAACGAGGACGATGAGAATAAAAAGATCGAGCATGAGGACTACTTTTTTTTGAGGTGAGTGATAGAGATCGCTGTGTCTCGCCGCAACATCACGTGCAGCACGAGGGCGGGTGCCCCAGACTACTGTTTGGGCGGGATGAGCAAGACGATCATTTTGAGCGCAAAGTCAAAGAACACCATACGCGCATTGACGTTTTGGGCGATGTCGCGGCGCGCACTCGTCAGTTCGGCCGTGATGCCGAGAATATTGGCTTCGTTGACAAAACGGGCGAAATTGCGCGAGAAATCTTCTTCGCTTTGCGAGAGATAATTGAGTTGGGGCAAATGGAAATTGTAGACAAAGTTTTCGCGCACCAGTTGTAGGGCGTAATCCAAGAAGGACTTTTGCCACTCGCGCCCCCAAGTGGCCATGCGTTCCGCCCAAGCATACATTTCTTTGATGTCGCGCAGGTAGCATTTGCGCATGAGGAGCACGAACATGTCGAGAAACTCTTGTTCGTCGTGACCGACGGTAAGTTGTCGGAGTGCGCGGGTGTAACTGCCGGTGGCGCGGTGAGCAGTACGGGCGGCGTCTTCTGCCGAAAGACCACGTTCACGCATCAGCGCCTCGGCAATTTCGGCCTCGGTGAGCGGTTTGAACGCCACCCGTTGGGTGCGCGAAATGATGGTGGCCAGCAGTTGTTCGGGATGATCGGAGCAGAGCAGAAAGACGGTTTGGCGCGGCGGTTCTTCGAGCAGCTTCAAGATTTTGTTGGCACAGGTAACGTTCATCAACTCGGGCAACCAAACAATGACCACTTTGTAGCCACCGCGCGCCGAGACGATGCTCACTTTGCGCAGTAGTTCGTCGCTCTCGTCGGCATAGATGCAGGGTTGCTGCTTCTCAATGCCCATGCGCTGCCCCCATTCGTCGAGGTCAAAATACGCCCCGTCGGTGAGCATGGCGCGCCACTCGGTGATCCACAAGTCGCTCACCACCTGCGACGTGCTCGAAGCGTTTTTCGGACGGATCACAGGAAACGAGAAATGCAAATCGGGGTGCGCATAGCGTTCCACCATGCGGCAGGAGGGACAAGCGCCGCAAGGGCGGGCTTCTTCGCCACTGCCTTCCGGCTTTTCGCAAAGGAGGAGGCGCGCAAAGTCGAGGGCAACCGCCATCTGTCCGGCGCCGGAGGGACCGGCCAGCAAGAGGGCGTGCGGCAACTGTCCGCTGCTCCACATGTGGCGGAGCCGACTGACGACAGAAGATTGAGCGATGACAGACATAGCAAAGGGAATTGGGATTGCGATGTGTGCAAAAGTAGTGTATTTTTTTGAGATGAGGGGACCGAGCGGCCTGCGTTCCACCCCGACAAGGGAGAAATGCAACAGCAAAAGGAGGACGAGAAAGTGACGGGCAGCGCGATTTTCACAGGATAAAACGGTGCAATCCGTCAGTTTTTTGTATTTTTGCCTGCGTAAAGAGTCCTGCTGCATCGTGCCCACGCACGGCGCGGCTTCGACGCACGATAGAATATACACATACCATCGATAATGGCCAAAGAACTTAAAGACCTCACCAAACGCAGCGTGGACTATTCGCGCTGGTACAACGAACTTGTCGTGAAAGCTGATCTCGCCGAACAATCGCCTGTGCGCGGATGCATGGTGATCAAGCCTTACGGCTATGCCATCTGGGAACGCATCCAACAAGCACTCGATGCGCGCTTCAAAGCAACCGGTGTGCAAAATGCCTACTTCCCCTTGCTCATCCCGAAAAGCTATCTCTCGAAAGAGGCTGAGCACGTGGAAGGTTTCGCCAAAGAGTGTGCCGTGGTGACCCACTATCGACTCAAAACCAACGAAGAAGGCGACGGCGTAGTGGTGGATCCCGCTGCGAAGCTCGAAGAGGAACTCATCATTCGTCCCACTTCCGAAACGACCATTTGGAACACCTACCGCGGTTGGATCAAATCATGGCGCGACCTGCCCGTGCTTTGCAACCAATGGTGCAATGTTATGCGCTGGGAGATGCGCACGCGCTTGTTCCTCCGCACCTCTGAATTCCTTTGGCAGGAAGGCCACACGGCGCACGCCACTCGCGAAGAGGCCGAAGCACGTGCTAAGCAGATGCTCGACGTCTACGCCGATTTTGCCAAAGACGTGCTCGCCATCCCCATGGTGCGCGGCGTGAAGAGCGCCACCGAGCGTTTTGCCGGCGCACTCGACACCTACACCATCGAAGCGATGATGCAGGACGGCAAGGCGCTGCAGAGCGGTACGTCTCATTTCCTCGGACAGAACTTCGGTAAGGCTTTCGATGTGAAGTTTGTCGACAAAGACAACAAGGAACAATACGCTTGGGCCACGTCGTGGGGCGTATCGACCCGTCTGATGGGTGCGCTCATCATGAGCCACAGCGACGACAATGGTTTGGTGCTTCCCCCGCATGTAGCCCCCATTCAAGTGGTGATCGTGCCGATCTTCAAGAACGGCGAAGAAGAGAAATTCAACGCGGTGCTCGGCGCACTCACCCAACGCCTCGAAGCGAAGGGGTCTGCGCGTGAAATACGACAACGCGGACAACAAGCGCCCCGGCTTCAAGTTTGCAGACTACGAACTGAAGGGTGTACCCGTACGCTTGGCCATGGGCGGTCGCGACCTCGAAAACGGCACGATCGAATTGATGCGCCGCGACACACTCGAAAAGGAAACGCTGCCCTTCGAAGGCATCGAAGACCACGTGGCACAACTCCTCGAAGAGATTCAGGCGAACATCTACAACAAGGCTTTGCAACACCGCGAGGCTTGCACCTATCGCTGCACCGACTACAACGAGTTCAAGGAGCGCGTGAAAGAAGGTGGTTTCTTCGTCTGCGACTGGGACGGCACGGCCGAAACAGAAGCGCAGATCAAGGCGAAACTCAGGCCACCATTCGCTGCATCCCCAACGAGATTTCCCAAGAAGACTTGGGTGTCGACATGGTGAGTGGCAAACCTGCGGTGGCACGTGTGATCATGGCACGCAGCTACTAATTTGCGCTCGGCATCATGACGACCCAAACAGAATTTGAAGAAATTCTGCAGCGATGTGAGTCGGTCTTCCGACTCAAGATGAAGGACTACGGCACCGCTTGGCGTGTGCTGAGGCCTTCGTCGCTGACCGATCAGATCTATATCAAGGCCAACCGCATTCGCACCCTCCAAATGAAGGGCGAAACGCGGGTGGGCGAAGGCATCACTCCCGAATTCATCGGCATTGTGAACTACGCCCTCATGGCGCTGATTCAACTCGAACGCGGTGCCGCCGACGGACAAGACCAGGCGGCACTGCACGATGAGAGCGTGATCGACGACTATCGCCGACAGGCTCAGGCCACGTTGGAGTTGATGTTGCGTAAGAACCACGACTACGACGAGGCTTGGCGACTGATGCGCGTCACGTCGATGACGGATTTGATTCTCATGAAGGTGTTCCGCACCAAAGAAATCGAATCGAACGACGGCAAGACCTTGGTCAGCGAAGGCGTAGCCGCCAACTATCAAGATATGATCAACTATTCCGTTTTCTCACTCATCAAATTGGAGTTGGAAGGCGAAGACGGCGAGGGGCTGAAAGGGCACTTGTCGTAACAACGGACACGTCCACCGAGCGTTTTCCGCGCGGCATCGAACCTCCGCTGCTCGATCCGTAGGAGCTGAGCGGGTGTTCTCCCGACGATGGACTGCCCGTCCACTCACTCCTCAACTCAAAACGGACTCATGACTCAAAATAAGACATTGCGCATTGTCTTGCGCGTGGCGACCACCCTGGCACAATGGCTGTTGGCGGCGACGTTTCTCTTCTCGGGCTTCGTGAAAGCACTTGACCCGATGGGCATGGAACACAAACTCGAGGCGTATTGCAATCACATGGGCTGGAACATTCCGGCCGGTTCGCTCTACCTCGATGCGGCTGCCGTTACCCTTGCGCTGGTTGAGTTCACCCTCGGCGTCTACCTGCTGTTGGGCATGCGCAAACGTCTGACCGCAATCGGCACTTTCCTGTTCATGCTCGTCATGACGGCGATGACGGTCTATATTTACCTCTATAGTCCCGTACCCGACTGCGGTTGCTTCGGCGATGCCATCACACTGACCAACGGCGAGACGCTCGCCAAAAACATTGTGCTGCTGGCTTGCGCACTCTTGCTTCTCATTGCCGGACAACATTCGCTGCGCATCATTTCTCGCCACACACAATGGTTGCTTTCGCTCTTTGCGCTGGTCTACATGATCGGTGTGGCGCTCTATTCGTTGCACTATCTCCCGCTGGTGGACTTCACCGGCTACAGTCTCGGCACGAAGATCGAAGAGGCCATGCGCGGTGAAGAAGAAATGTCGTTCGTCTATGAAAAAGACGGCAAACAGGCGACGTTCAAGATGGACAATCTTCCCGACTCGACGTGGAAATACGTGCGAACGGACACCAAGGTGATTCGTGCCGCGACGATCAAGGACTTCTCCTTTGTCGATCCGCGTACGGAAATGGAAATCGGCGATGAATTGTTGGCCGACACCAGCAATGTTTTCATTACCACCATTCCCAACCTTGCGGCCGCCGACGCCGGTTGCTCTGACGGACTGAACGACATCTACGATTATGCGCGCGACCATCGCATGCGTTTTCTCTGCGCAACGGCGACCACCGGCAAGGATGTTTCGCGCTGGATCGACCGAACGGGCGCCGCTTATCCCTTTGTGGTGAGTTCCGCGGAGACGTTGGAAGCCTTGGTACGCTCCAATCCCGGTTTAGTGTTGATTCGCGACGGAAGAATTGTGGCGAAATGGAGCAACAACAACCTTCCCGACGGAGAAGAATTGAGTCATCTCGACCTTTCGCCCGATGCGCAGTCTGATGCTGCGCGCCGTGCATTCCTTAAGCTGTTCCTTTGGTTTGTCATTCCCTTCGGTCTGCTCGTTTTGATCGATCGGCTCAAACTCGGACACCGCTATTTCAAAGTCTACTCACATTATAAATCTCAAAAATCCACTCAATCATGAGAAAGCACATCGTTGCCGGTAACTGGAAGATGAACAAGAACCTCCAGGAAGGCATTGCGCTCGCTACTGAAATCAATGATCTCCTCAAAGCGGAGAAGCCCAACTGCGAAGTGATCATCGGTACGCCCTTCATCCACCTCGCTAAGGTGAGCGAAGTAGTAGATCACAGCCTCGTGGCCGTGTCTGCAGAAAACTGCGCTGACAAAGCTTCGGGTGCCTACACCGGTGAAATTTCGGCTGAAATGGTGAAATCTACCGGCGCCGAATACGTGATCCTCGGTCACAGCGAACGTCGCGAATACTACAACGAAACGCCCGCTATCTTGAAGGAGAAAGTTGACCTCGCTCTCGCCAACGGTTTGAAGGTGATCTTCTGCATCGGCGAAAGCCTCGCTCAGCGCGAAGCCGGCGAACAAGAAGCTGTGTGCAAGGCCGAACTCGAAGGCAGCGTATTCCACCTCTCTGCTGAACAGTGGAAGAACGTGGTGATTGCTTACGAACCCATCTGGGCGATCGGTACCGGTAAGACGGCTACGGCTGAACAAGCTGAAGAGATCCACGCCTTCATCCGCAAGTGCGTGGCCGACCAGTTCGGCGCAGAAGCTGCTGATGCGACTTCGATCCTCTACGGCGGTTCTTGCAAAGCCAGCAACGCTCCCGAACTCTTCGCGAAACCCAACATCGACGGTGGTCTCATCGGCGGTGCTTCGCTCAATGCAGCTGACTTCAAGGGCATCATCGATGCTTGGAAAGCCTAATTGGAGTTTCGAAAAGCCTTTTTAGGAAACAACACGTGAGATGGCCGTCGCGAGTGCTTCTCGTGGCGGTCATCTTCTTTTTGATAAGGTCGCGGCCATGTCCCTTGCTTTTTCTCGTTCTGCTTTTCCCCGCGGCTGGGTAGCCGTACTGCTCTTTGCAACCGCTCCGGTTTCGCAAACGACAGCGCGTGCCCATACCGAAATGATGCCACTTCCTCTCCAACAGCACGTTCACCATGCCCATGGCGACTCCGTTGTAGACAAAAATACGCATCATCACACTGCACCGGAGAAGACAAAACAGTCCTCTCCCACAAAAACTCCTCGAGAAAACGCGCCTCATAAAATACAACCGGCCACTGCACCCGTCACGTCGAGTTCGGTTACAGCTGCGGGCACAACATCTCCCACGACTTCAACCGTTACCTACCGACATGTGAAGGGATTTCGCGTGCAAGTCTACACCGGTTTTGCCGATCGTGCTTCGCGCAATGCGGCGCTGCAAGTGGAAAAAGACATCCGCCGCCGCTTTCCGGAAATCTCCACCTACGTTCATTTCATCGCTCCGCGATGGATCTGTCGCGTGGGGAATTTTGTGCGCCGAGAAGACGCTGCGCACTTTGCACGTCTCATCCGTGCCGCACGACTCTCAAGCGAAGCGGCAGTTGTCGCTTGCCCGATCCTCATTCGTCAGCACACCACCCTTCCGAAGTAAGTATTTCGCGCTTCGCTCTGCACTCTCATAACTTCACTACAATGACTGAACAAGAACGCCTTGACCAACTCGCTCACCACTATCACGAAATACTCCGACTGCTCGGAGAAGATCCGCAGCGAGAAGGACTGCTCAAAACGCCCACTCGCGTAGCCAAAGCCATGACGACTCTCACAGCCGGACAAAACATGGATCCGATTGCCGTTCTCAACAGTGCAAAATTCACCGAGGAGCAGCGACAAATGGTCTTGGTGCGCGACATCGAGTTCCACAGTCTCTGCGAGCACCACATGCTCCCCTTCTACGGTAAAGTACATGTCGCCTATTTGCCCGACGGCTTCATTTGCGGACTCTCGAAGATCCCTCGTGTCGTCGATATTTTCTCTCACAGACTGCAAGTGCAAGAGCGGCTCACTCACCAAATTCTCGAAGCGGTGCAAACCGCTTTGGCTCCTCGTGGCGTGATGGTGATGATTGAGGCACACCACATGTGCATGCAAATGCGCGGTGTGGAGAAACAATGCTCTCGCACCGTCACCACGGCGCAATGCGGTGACTTCGAACGCGCAGAACTGCGTGACGAATTTCTCCAACTCGTGCGTTCATGAAAAAGATTTGCTGCGTGGGGCATATTACCCACGACAAAATCATCACCCCACAACACACCGATCACCTCAACGGCGGAACGGCTTACTACTTTGCGCACGGCATTGCTCGTCTGCCGGAACCGCGATTTAGTTTGGTCACGGCTGTCGGTGCAGACTACCACGCTGCGGTCAAAGAACTCCGCGACATGGGGATCGACGTCAAGCTCATTCCGGGATCGGGCACCGTATATTTTGAAAATGCCTACGGCGAAAATTCGGATCATCGCACCCAACGCGTCTTGGCGAAAGCCGATCCGTTTCGCATCGAGCATCTCACCGATGTGCATGCCGACATCTTTCACCTTGGCAGTCTATTGGCCGACGACTTTGCTCCCGATCTCATTCGCTACCTCTCCACCAAAGGCCTTGTATCGCTCGATGTGCAGGGGTTTCTGCGCCGGGTCGAAAACACCAACGTCCTCGCCTGCGATTGGGAAGAGAAGGAAGCGTGTCTGAAATACGTCGACATTCTCAAAGTCAACGAACATGAGATGCACGTCCTTACCGGCGAAACGGAAGTACTGGCCGCGGCTCGCCGCTTAGAAGGCTGGGGCGTCCGCGAAGTCGTCATCACCGAAGGCAGCCTCGGCTCTTTCATCTACGCCGAAGGCAAATTAGTTGAAATTCGCGCCTATCCTCCGCGTCAACTCGCCGATGCCACCGGTTGCGGAGACACCTATATGACGGGCTACCTCTATAAACGCGCACAAGGAGCGGGCTATCGTGAAGCCGGCTGCTACGCCGCTGCCATGAGTACACTCAAAGCTCGAGCATTTCGGCCCCTTCTCCGGCACAGAAGCGGACATCCTTCGCCGCATTGACGACCGCGAACTAGATATGACTGTTCGCTAACACCTTATCTATTGACTTCAAACACAAACAGCGTGGGCACCGTGAATCGTCACGGTTCCCACGTTTAGTATATATGCCTGAGGGCTGTTCTCACTAAAAAGAATTGGTCAACACGGTTAACAGGAAGCGCAAATTGCGCCCGCCCGGTTTCCACTACGAAATTCCGGCGCACAGAGCAAACTGCACACGACTGAGACAACGATGTTTCGCATCGAGAAACAAAGTAAGCACACGCCGCTCATCGTCCGGCATCATTTCTCGAAAAATCCTTTGCGAATTTCGTCTGCCAATCGTGAGAATTCCTGCCTTCCTCCGCGCCATTCCGTCCCAACGACGACGCCAACGTGCGTAGGCTGATTCACTCGCTCCCAACACATTCTCGCTGTGTTGGCGATAGTACACATGCGGTTTCTCATCATAATAGACCTTCGCGCCGACCGCTAAGGCCACCAAATAAACCCACATGTCATGCATCGGCAAGAAGTCAGGGGCGGTATTGCAGCACGACACGGCGCAGTGCTGCATTCATCACCATCGTGTGGCCCGGTGGCCACATGGCACATCAGTGCTTCGCCAAAGGTAACACGCGGCGTGAAACGTCAGCGCCGGTAGTGGCTCCATCTGCTCGTTGACAGGGCTGAGTGCGCGAGAAATACAGCGCCGGTACGTCGCCGGATCTTTTCCAGACGAGCAACCGCAGCATTCAATTTGTCGGACAACCAAATATCATCCTGATCCGCAAACGCGTAGTACTCCCACTTCCTCATCGGCCTTTTTCCAACAATTCCATGAAAACTGCGCGCCGGCTTTCAGATTTTTCGCCCTGCCACCACACGAGATGCCCCTTTGGCCGCTTCGGCATCCAACCATTGTTGCGTGCCGTCAGACGAACCGTCGTCGCGTACACGCAACTGAACCTCGACTCCTCGCTTGCGCGAGAATCGAAGACAACTGCTGCAACGCCAAATTTCATGGCATTGTAAGTGGACATTAAAGACTTCCACACGGTGCATCTGTTGTGACATGAAGATTTCTATTTGAAGGTCTGCAAATCGATTTGCAAAGTAACCGTTTCCACAAGCGACGTGGAGGTTACATGCCAGTGCAAAAAGTAATCATTTTAATTCCAAGCAAAGCATCTCCGCTTCTGAACTTTCCTCCGGACAGACAACCAAATTGGGGCTCAATCTCACCGGCGCCCTACTCGCACAGGCTAACCCGACCCCCAAATCCTCTACTATCTCCGCGCGAGTTTGCCCATAAAATCGCGCCGCGTGCTTGCATACGCTCTCAAAAGTTACTAACTTCGCAGCAATGTGCACCGGTGGTGCACATCATTTTTATCCTTTTGTGCGAACACCTCACTCCGCTTCGCCCAAGCGGCACAACCGCTTTGTCACATTTACGTATGATTTCAGTTTGCCTCGCTACTTATAATGGTGCTGCCACACTCCACCAGCAGTTGAGTTCCATTCTCGCTCAATTAGGCCCCGACGACGAAGTGATCATTTCCGATGATGGCTCCACCGACGGCACGCTCGACGTGGTGCGCGCCTTCAATAACCCGATTGTGCGCATCGTTCAAGGCCCCCGCACGGGGTCGCCCATCCAAAATTTTGAACATGCCCTCCAACAAGCGCGAGGAGAATACATTTTCCTCTCCGATCAAGACGATCTGTGGCTCGAAGGCAAGGTGCAACGCATGGTCGCGGTGCTCGAAGCCGGCGCCGACTGCGTGGTGAGCGACTGCCACGTCACAGACGACGCTCTCAACGTCACCGCCCCTCCTTCTTTGCGCACGCCCGTCTCCACGAAGGGCGGTGGTACAACCTCTTTATGCGCAATTTCTACCTCGGCTGTTGCATGGCTTTCAACCGTCAGGGTGCTACTCCGCTCGCTTCCCTTCCCGCGCCGCATCCCCATGCACGATATTTGGATTGGTAACATCGCCGCCTTCACCGGTCGCGTCGAGTTTCTCCACGAACCGCTCATCCTCTTCCGCCGCCACGGAGACAACGCCTCGTGCACCGCGCGCAAAAGAGTCCCTATTCGTTGTGGGCAAAAGATAAAATTCCGCATCGACATCCTCTTTCCTTTGATCCCCCGCCTCTGCCGGCGCACTCCCGCCGCGTCTCGCCCATGAAAATCTCCATTGTCACGGCCACTTATAACAGTGGTGCCACCCTCGCCGACACCCTTCGCTCGATTCTTGCCCAAACCCACACCGACTTTGAAGTCATTGTGGCCGACGGTGGATCGACCGACAACACTGCCGACATCGTTCGCCAATTTGCCCCCCAATTCGGAGAGCGCCTTCACTGGTGCAGCGAACCCGATCGCGGACTCTACGATGCAATGAACAAAGGTATTGCTCGCGCCACGGGCGAAGTGGTGGGAATTCTCAACAGCGACGACTTCTATACCGACGAGCATGTCCTCGCTCGCGTGGCCGATGCGCTCGCCGACCCCAATATCGACGCCTGCTACGGCGATGTGCACTACGTTGCCCCCGGCGATCTGCAAACGATGACGCGCTATTACAGTTCGCGCCCCTTCCGTCCGTGGATGATGCGCCTCGGCTTCATGCCCGCCCACCCCTCTTTCTACTGCCGCCGCACATGCTATGCACAACATGGCACCTTCGATCTCTCCTACACCGTGGCGGCCGATTTCGAACAGCTCCTTCGCCTCATCTTCGTGCATAAAAATCCGCACCGTCTACATCCCCGCCGATTTTTGTCACCATGCGCACGGGCGGCGCTTCCACCTCAGGACTGAAAAAGCCACCTCGCCATTCTCCGCGACCACCGGCGCGCGTTGAAAACCAACCGAGTGGCCTCCGCCCTTCCGCTGCTTTGTCTGCGCTACATCTACAAAGTGGGCGAAGTGGTCTGCTCGCGCTTGCGTCCCACGTCCAAAGCCCACTCCTAATTACCGCTTTCAGGGCGCGATCAGTTGTTTCGTTCTCCAAAACTCACGCATCGTGCGCACCGATCGTGCCCCACGAAACAACTCCTCCCCCTTGCAGATGAAGACCGGCACCGGCCATTCATCCTCCTTCTTTTCTGAGAAATTCTCCCATCTCAATATTGACAAAGTCTGCCACCGGCAGGCTTTGTTTGTTTTCCTTCCCTTGTTGCTTCTCACATCTCGAGCCACGCTCTCGCCCTTTCTCCAGTGAGTGTTGCCCCTTTTTTTCTTCGCCTTCTCCCATTTTCGACCCACGTCGCCAACTTTGCTCAAAAAGTCGTGGGCTTTCGTCCAAAAAAACAGACGAGTTTTTCAGGCAAAAGTCCACAAGTTTTTGAAACGAAACGAAACGTCGAAAATCCGCTACTCGACGTTTCCGCTCGGTTATCCTCCCGCACCCCCACTTTCATCGTGGGGTGTCGGTGCGCAACGGCTCTTTATCTAAGAAAATCCTACGGGACTATTCGCCGCCCGCTCCCCACAATTCCGCTCATGTATCCCACGCAACACGCCACGCATTCCAACTTCCGTTTCTCCAATCTCCATTTACGTCATCCCTTTGTCCTTTTTGGCGCCCTAAAGTGAGGGCGATTCTGCAGAAAAAGCACATTTATGCATAACTTTTACTGCACTAATTCTGCACAAGAGGTGAGGCGTGCGATAAGATATCACACACCCCTTCATTCACATTTCAAAAGAACAAAAACAACCGTTCGCAAACAGACACTACACAACGACCATTTTACGAATAATAATTGTAAATCTGCAGACACGTAAAAATACCCACATGTAGTGATTGCGTGCGCGTGTAAGAGTTTTTAATTTCGCGATTCAAAACCTCTGTCTGTAAATATGCAATGAAGTGCGCCCTGCGCACCCTCTTTTTTCTATGCGAGATATCTATCCTTTCGGACTCCTCCTCATGGGGCTCGTACCTCTCAGTGCGGCCGGCCGCAGTGTGCCCTCAATTCCCGCACGCATGACCAACGCAGCCCCCGATTCAACCGGTGCCGACTCCACACGTCGAGAATTGAAAATCTCGGAAGTGGTGGTCAATGCCGGACAAATGCTCGGAAGTAAGTTTGAAGCCCGCAACCGCACGGGATCAGCCTACTACATCTCGCCGCAAGAAATTCAGCGCATGGGCTACACCGACATCAACCGCCTGCTCAAAAGTGTGCCGGGCGTCAATGTCTACGAGGAAGACGGCTTCGGCCTGCGTCCCAACATCAGTTTGCGCGGAACGAAAGCCGAACGAAGCGAACGCATCTCCCTCATGGAAGACGGCATTCTCATTGCCCCCGCGCCTTACTCCGCACCGGCAGCCTACTACTTCCCCAATGTGGCGCGCATGCGGGCCATCGAAGTGCTCAAAGGCAGCAGCCAGGTGCAATATGGTCCCTTCACAACGGGCGGTGCCGTGAACCTGGTTTCGACAGCCGTGCCGCAGCGCTTCACCGCCCGCCTCAATGCGTCCTACGGTAGCTACGACACGTTCAAATCCTACGCCACCGTGGGCAACAGTTGGAAGCACACGGGCTTTGTGGTCGAGTATCTGCACTATCGTTCGAAGGGTTTCCGCAAAGGCGACCCCGATGAGCGCGAAGGCTTCCGCCGCAACGACATTTCCGGTAAGTTTATGGTGCGAACGGCCTTCGACTCGGGCATCAACCACCGCTTGGAACTCAAAGCGGGCTATGCCGACGAGCATTCCGACGAAACCTATCTCGGACTCTCCGAAAGCGATTTTTGCCCGCAACCCTTATTTTTCGCTACGCCGGCGCACAGCGCGACCGTCTCACCACGCGTCACAGCCAGTGGGCGGCCACTTATGTGGTGAACGGCGGCTACCGATGGAACATTACCTCACAGGCTTATTATAATTACTTCTTCCGCAACTGGTATAAACTCAACGACGTGCGCTCCGGCGTGACCAAGGCCGAGCGGAGAACCATCGCCGATGTGCTGGCCGACCCCGAAGTGAATCGCGAATACTTCGACCCTGCTCACCGGAGCGCGCAATTTCTCAGGCGAAGCCTTTGATGCTCCGCGCCAATCACCGCGCCTATCATTCGCGTGGTGTGCAGAGCAGGGCGAATGGCGCGGCGATGCGCTGGGAGGTTGGCTCACGGCCGAAATAGGCCTCCGCTATCACTTGGACGATGAGGATCGCTTCCAACAAGACGACGCCTACGCGATGAAAGACGGCCGTATGCAGCCCTTCCTTCCGGGTTTGCCGGGCAGCAACGCCAACCGCATCACTGAAGCTCACGCATGGTCGGGCTATGCACTGGCCAAATGGACGCGTGGGGCGTGGACGCTGACAGCCGGTGCGCGTTATGAGGACGTGAGTCTCTTGAAACGCGATTTTACCGCCGCCGATCCGCGACGCAGCGGCAAGGTGCGCATCGAAACGCCCAACCACGCCGCAGCATGGCTGCCGGGTTTCGGTTTTAACGTGAAACTCACCTCACAACTCTCGCTCTTGGGCGGCGTGCACCGCGGTTTTGCGCCCCGAGTGCCACGCTCTACCAAAAAGCCGAGAACAGCACGAATTTCGAAGGCGGTGCGCGCTGGAGTTCGCGCCGGTTGAAGATCGAAGCCATCGGCTTTTTTCAACAACTACCGCAACATGCTCGGCAGTGACCTCCTCGCCGCGGGCGGACAGGGCACGTTGGAACAATTTAATGTGGGCAAAGCGGCCGTGGGCGGCGCGGAGTTTCTCGCACAAGCCCAACCGCGCATCGGACGTGTGACCTTCCCGCTGCAACTCACCCTATGCTTATACGCACACTGAGATGCGCAATGAGTTTTTCGAGCGACGCTTGGGGCGATGTCCACGTGGGCGACGAGATTCCCTACATCTTCCGACACGCCGCCAATGCACAACTCGGTGCGGAATACCGCGGTTACGAACTCAACGTGGGACTTCGCTACAACGGCGCCATGCGTACCGTGCCGGGACAGGGAGCAATGCCCAAAAGCGAGACCATTCCCTCGCACTTCATCGTCGACGCCTCGGCCAAAGCGCGCCTCAATCGCCACGTAACGCTCACGATCAACGCAATCAACGTGACCAATGCGCGCTATCTCGTCTCGCGTCATCCCTTCCGGCCTACGCGCCGGACATCCTTTCGGGCTCTATGGTGGAGCAATCTTCAACTGGTAAGCCCTATATCCCTGCCTCAAATGACTTCAACCTCTCAACTTCCGGCCATCATCGCCCTTGTCTGCGCTGCAACAGGCGGTGCCACAGTCGCCCAAGCCCAAACTTCGGCGGCCGTCACGGGCATTGTGACCGATATGCGTGGACTTCCTCTTGCCGGCGCACATGTTCAACTGACCAACACGCAAGCGCGCACTGTAACCAACGAGGAAGGCCGCTTTACGCTCAAGACTTCCGTTCGTCCCTTAGGCAAAACGCTCCTTGTCTCCCACCTTGGCATGCTCGCACGCCGTGTTCGCATCACAACAAGCGACACGTTGCGCATACAATTGGAAGAAGACACGCGAAGTCTCGACGAAGTAGTCGTAACCGGCTATCAACAAGTGCGCAACCGCATCTATACCGGTGCAGCATCGGCCGTGAAGATGAGCGATGTGCGCCTCGAAGGTCTCAACGACGTGAGCCGCATGCTCGAAGGCCGCGTTCCCGGTCTCAATATCCAGAACATTTCGGGCACATTCGGCGCTGCGCCGCGCATTAACATCCGTGGCGGCGCGTCCATCCTCGGCAATGTGCAGCCGCTTTGGGTGATTGACGGCGCGGTGTACGAAGATCTCGTTCACCTCTCGCTGGATCAGCTCGCTTCCGGGGATGCCGTGACGCTAATCGGCTCGGCTATCGCCGGTTTGAACCCATCTGACATTCAAGACATACAAGTTTTGAAAGATGCCAGCGCAACTTCCGTTTATGGTGCCCGTGCGCTCAACGGAGTCATTGTGGTTACGACCAAAAACGGCCGTCGCGACACACCGCTCTCAGTGAATTACAGCACAGAGAACACCGTTCGCCTCAAACCTCGGTATGCAAATTTACGATTTGCTCAATTCGCAAGAGACGATGTCTGTATATCGCGAGATGGAAGACAAAGGTTACTTCAATTCCAGCAGTGCATTGTACGGAAGACGCGGAGGCGTGTTTCACCAGTACTACAAAGCGGCCAACACCTACGACCTTTCGACCGGAACCTACGAACAAGCCAACACCGCTGCGGCACGTCGCGACTTTTTGCGCCGAGCAGAATATGCCAACACCGATTGGTTTGATCAGCTCTTCACGCTTTCGCCCACCACGCAGCACACTTTGTCCTTATCGGGCGGAGGAAAGCACAGCGCCACGTACGCTTCTGTCGGCTTCTTCCACGATGGCGGATGGACGCTGCCCGAAAAGGTCGATCGCCTCACGGCAAATCTCAAAAACACCTTCTTTGTCTCGCCGCGCCTCACCGCCACGCTCTCTGCGCAGGGAAGTTTGCGCTCACAGTCCGCACCCGGCACTTTACCTCAGCGCAAAAACCATGCCCAAGGCGTATTCGAGCGCGATTTTTGACATCAATCCTTTCTCGTATGCCTTGGGAACGAGCCGCACGCTCTCACCTTACGACGCAAACGGCCGACTTTCCTTCTACCGCAACAACTGGGCGCCCTTCAATATCCTCAACGAGTATGCCAACAACACCTTGGATCTCGAGGTAATCGACTTCAAACTGCAAGGCGAAGCCACCTATCAGTTGCGCGAAGACCTCTCGCTCAAAGCCCTTGTGGCCGCTCGTCGCGCACACACCTCCTCCACGCACAAAGTCACCGAGAACAGCAATCTCGTCCAAGCCTTTCGTGCCAACGAAAACCCCGCTTGTGGCCAAAGAGAACGTCTATTTGGTACACGACAAGGATCATCCCGACCAACAGCCCCAAATCGGCATTCCCCAAGGCGGACTCCTCGACAACAACGAGGCCTCGCTCAGCAGCTGGCTCGCGCGTTTGGCCGCCGACTACGACCTCAAGCGCGGCGAACACGACTTCAAAGCCTTCGCCTTTGCCGAGTTGCGCACCGCACACCGCACCACCACGCCCTTCACCGGCTACGGCATACAATATGATCGCGGCAATCAGGTCTACACCAGCCCCTCATTTTCCGCAAACTCGCCGAGGAGAACAACAACTACTTCGCTTTGCGCGAACGCGAAGACCGCGGTTTGACGTTTTCGCTCAACGGCACCTACGGATTTGCCGGCCGCTACGTGTTTAACGCCGTGCTCAACTACGAAAGTGCCAACACCGCGGGACGCGAAGCCGGAACGCTCTGGTTACCCACCTGGAACGTCGGCGCGAAATGGAACATCGACCGCGAAACCTTCATGCGTCCGTATCGCCACGTCTCGAAACTCGCCCTGCGCCTCAGCTATGGGCTCACCGCCAAGATGAATGAGGAAGCCATCAACGCATCGGCGGTCTACCGAAGCGGCATTGTGCAAAGACACCACCTCGCCGACCGAGAAAACAAGATCGATCTCCGCCATCTCGAGAACCGCGACCTCACGTGGGAGAAGATGTACGAGTGGAACCTCGGCTTGAACTCGGCCTGTGGAACAATCGCGTGAGCGCCACCGTCGATCTCTACCGACGCAACAGCTATGATCTCATCGACCGCGTCCTCACCTCGGGAATTGGCGGACAATATTATAAATACGCCAACTTCGGCGACCTCCGCACCGTGGGTGCCGAAATTGGTGTGCGCACGCTCAACATCAAGGCCGACCGCTTCTCGTGGAGCACCACCCTTACGCTCAGCGCCATGGATCAAAAAGTGACGCGCCTGCTCAATACGCCCACCGCCCTCGACATGGTGGCTGGACGCGGCAGAGGCAACGTCGTAGGCTTCCCCGCGGATCGCTTTTTCTCCCTACAATTTCAACGGACTCGACATCAACGGCCTGCCCACCTTCGACTTCGGTCGCTATCCCCTCGGCGCCGGCGACTATGCCCACATTGCCGGGGCGGATTTCCTCGACACGCAGTACGCCAAGACCTATCTCATCTATCACGGCCCCGTGGAACCGCGCTACACCGGCGGACTCTCCAATGTGTTCACCCTCGGCCCGTGGGAATTCTCGTTCTTTGTCACCATGCAGGCGGGCAACAAACTGCGCCTCAACCCCACTTTCGACCCGGCCTTCGCCGATCTCAACGTCTTCTCCAAGCGTTACGTCGACCGTTGGCTCAACCCCGGCGACGAACTGCGCACAGATGTGCCCACCCTCCCTCGCAGGCACTCATCGACAAGGTGGGACGCGAAAACATCGAGCGCGCCTACAACACCCACAACTATTCGCAACAGATGGTGGCCGACGGCGGCTTTCGTGCGCCTGAAGAATGTGGCCGTGGCCTACACGCTTTCGTCCGCACACCCTCAAGCGCCTGCCCCTCTCCTCGGCCTCTCTGCGCCTCAACGTCACCAACCCGCTGCTCATCTACGCCGACAAGCGTTTGCACGGCCAGGATCCCGAATACTATCGTTCGGGAGGTGTGGCACTTCCCACGCCACGACAAATCACGCTCACCCTCAATCTCGGATTTTGACGCCATGTTTTTCGGGAAAAAGTCCCTTGTTTCTCTCAAAAGTCCACCGTTTTCTGCGCAAACCTGTGGAGTTTTCGCAGACGTTCGCACACCATCTCGGCGAAAACCGTCGTTGGGCGTCGACAAGCTGTGGCGCTGCGCTGGCCATCGCCCTCCTCGGGGGCGGAATGCTCACCGCCTGCAACGATTTTTCTCGACGTGAGTCCCGATTCCGAGCTCAATGTGCGCATCGACTCCGAAGCGAAAATCGCCGAACTCCTCACCGGCGCCTATCCCGAAGCCTCCTACATCCCGTTTCTCGAGCCGCGCACAGACAATGTGGCCGAGCGTCCCAACGGACAGCACACGCAGCTCAACGAAGCCATGTACTTTTGGGAAGACTACGACCAAGACGACCCTCGACACGCCCCTCAACTATTGGAATGCCTGCTACAAAGGCATCGCCCAGGCCAACAAGGCGCTCGAGCTGCTGGCGCGCTATCCCAAAACGCCGCGCGTCAAAGCCCTCTACGGCGAGGCCTTCCTGCTCCGTGCCTATCTCCACTTCATGCTCGTCAACATTTGGGCCGCGCCCTACGGCAACGATCCGCAAAGTCCCGGCATCCCCTATGTGGAGCAGCCTGAGAAGCACGCCATCGTGAACTACGAGCGCGGCACCGTGCGCGAGGTCTACGACAAAATCGAGGCCGACCTAAAACGCGGCATCACCTTGGTGGACGATCACTACTATGCCCACCCGAAGTTCCACTTCAACAAGCGCGCCGCCTACGCCTTCGCCACGCGTTTCTACCTCTACAAAGGCGATTGGGAGCAGGTGGTGGCCTATGCCGACTATGTATTGGGCGGCGATGCGAAGAAAAATCTGCGCCGCTGGAACCGATATGCCGATGCCCTCGAGTTTGATCATCCCGGCCTCCACCGCCTCTACAATGCCACGGACGAACCGGCCAATCTGCTCCTCACCACCACCGAATCGCGACTGGCGCGCACCGCACCCACCGAGAAATTCGGCGCCACGTGGAACATTGTCGACGCGGTGTTTGCCAAGAAGGGCATCGAAGGCGGCGGCGACTACGAAAAGATGAACTTCGTCGGTCACTACCTCTTCACTTCCTCGCCCTCGCCGGTGAAAGAAGGCTTCTATATGGCCAAAGTTCGACGAAATATCGAGCAGCGAGAGCACGGGATCGAAGCCCCGCGAACTCTATGTCACCAACGTGTTGCTCACCGTCGACGAGGTGCTGCTCAACCGCATGGAGGCGTACGCGATGCGCAAGGACTACAACCGCGCCATCGACGACCTCGTCGAGTACATGCAAGGAAAGTTTGGTTTCGCCAGCCGTGGAGCGCAGCGTCTACACCACAACCGACCGCGCCAACTACAACGTCATTTCGCCCACCTACGGACTGACGCTCAAACAGCTCGCGCTCGTCAAAACCATTCTCGACTTCCGCCGCAAAGAGTTCTTCCAGGAAGGACTTCGTTGGTTCGACATCCGCCGCTTCCCACCTCAGTGCAGCGGCGCAGTTCGAAGAGTCGCTACTACTTCCCGCTCGAAAAGGAAGATCCCGCGCAAACTCCTACAAATCCCCACGCAGGCCATCGAGCGCGGTCTTCGTCCGAATCCTCGCGAGCGTCACGCTCCTCAACGCTAATCGCCCATGTTCTCTCTCTCCTCACGCGGATTGACCGCCGCATGCACCCTCTTGCTCGCCGCCGCTGCCCTCAGCGGTTGCAGCGACGAACGCCTTTCGCCCCACAGCGTGGTGGACGCCGGCACCGAACACCACAGCGACAGCGAACTGGATCGCTGGATTCGCGACAGCATCACCCTGCCCTACGCATCGAAGTGGTCTATCGGCAGGGAAAAATCACGCCGGCGCCACGACCGACCGCATCTATCCGCCTCGCCTCGAGCAGGTGCGTCCCGGCACTCGAAGCGTTCCGCCGCCTTTGTCTCGAAAGCTTTTCGCCGCCGAAGGGCTCGATCGCCCCAACCTTCTGTTCGGCCGCGCACCGCTGCGCTCTGTATCTCTCACGGCGGCACGTTCCGTGACGAAAAACGGCATGGCACGTTTGTATCTCCCCACCGCCGGTTCGACGGCCGAGATGGCGCTCTTCAACCTCAATGCCTTCGCGCCCGACGACGAAGGACAGGTCTATGCCCTCACACGCAGCGGCTTGCACCAGCTCTGCAAGCACCTCACGGCTGTGATGCCCTACGATCGCGATGCTTTCGCCCGCATCAGCGCACAACGCTACACACACAGCACCGCTTCGCTCGCCGCCCCTGGGGCTATGCCACCACGCCGCAACAGCAATTCGGGCCTCGACAGTTGGGCCAACAAGCGCGGATGCCTCACGATGCACGGCATGGTTTCGGCCGAAGATGACTTTGCCGAAATGCTCAGCGCCACCCTTTGCGCCACACCGGCGCAGGTGCAAGCGGCACTCACCGAGGCGGCGACGCCCGACACCGACATCGATCCGGAAATCAACGCCCGCTATGCCGAAGAAGCCAAACAGGCTTATCGCGAACTCACCGCCAAACAGCAGTTTGTCGACACCTATGTGCGGCAAACGTGGAACCTCGACCTGCGCCGCCTGCAAGTGCGAACGGTGCGCCGCCTAAATTCATTCGTCCAACAACAACGGTCACATGACTAAGTTCTCCTTTTCTCCTTCGGTTCGGTTCGTCGCCTCCCGCTGTCCGGCTTTGCTCCCGCTCTCTTCGCCTTGTCGTTGAGCCTCGGCACGCTTTCGCTCACGGCCTGCGGCGACGAGCAGACGGCCTTCGACCAAACGCCGACACAGCGCAGCCAAAACGCCGTCGAGGACTTGCGCCGCGAACTCATCGCCGCGCCCCACGGTTGGCGCGTCATCTATTTTTCCCAAAAACGGACTCGCTCCTCTACAGCAATCCCGACGAAGCCATCAACCAAACGGCTTTTGCGCGGCAGCTACGGCTACGGCGGTCACTGCCTCACGATGCGTTTTGCCGAAAAACAACACGGTGGAGACGCGTGCCGACTTCGACGAGGAAACGGCGAGTGCGCCCGATTGTGAGCCAATACACCGTGAACCGCAACAGCTTCGCGCAGTTGAGTTTCGCCACCCTACACTCTATGTGCACCGCTTGGCCAACGACCGATTTCGAAGGCGCCTCGGATTGGCTCTACATGGGCAAAGATCCCGACGGCAACCTCATGTTCCGCTCGGCCAACCACTTGTTGCCGCGCAGAGAATACATCCGCCTGACGCGACTCGGCGCACCCCGAAGAGACGGAAGCCGTGGTGCAGCAGGCCGTGGACAACCGGCTGGCCTTCGAGCGCATGGTGAATCCGCAACTGCGCATCTACCGCGGTGGTCGCACCTACTTCCAAAGCGACTATTTCATGAAACGCAACGTGGAAAACCAACCAATCGTTGCTGCGTGAGATCAAGGATAAGCGCTACTACCTCTTTGTTTTCGCCAGCAAAGCGCAATCCCATTCCCGACTATCCGCCCAAAGAAATCACCGGGACTGATCGGGCCACACCGGCACCGAACAGGGATTGACCTTCCGCGCCGGTCTGCGCTTCGACGCGGCGAAACAGTTCTATGATTTCGAACGCAAAGGCAACCGCTTCGAGGCGGAACTCGTGCAGGTCTACGACACCTTGCTGCGCAGCACGCGCTATGTGAGCAAACACCTGCACCCCGAAGGCATCAGCACGGGCATCAAAGCTGTGATCTACGACGAGGGCGCACGCTGATCGGCTACCGTTCGTCATGCTCTCTCTCTTTTACCATTACGATATGAGACGCCACCACATATTATATATAGGGTGCACTCGCCCTCCTCACGATGGGCTGCACTCGTGCCTACGACGACGCGCCGCGTGAGGACTACGATCGGCTCTTTCCCTTCAAAGGGCCGGAACGCCCCCGCATTTCCTACGAAGACCAAGATGTGCGCCTCGGCGATCCCGATGCGCCGGTGAGCGACTTCGTGTATCCGGGCGTGAACATCGACCGCGATGTGCGTACCTACCGCGTCACGCTGACGTGCTCCTTCGGCGAAGTCGACATCTTGGGCGCTGCGGTGGCCGACACCGACCTGCAATCGCGCTATGTGGTGCGCTATGTCGATGCCGACCGCCGATTGCAGACGCTCACTTCCAACCGCCGCGACAGCACTGCACAGACTTTCCTCAAAAATGGACAAGCGCACACCGTGACTTTCGAGGCGCGATCGGGACATCCGATGTATCTGTGCGTGAACGGGGTGGGACCGCGCGGTTCGTCGATTAAAGCCACCATTTCGGCTGTGTCTGAAGACGGATTCACCGTGGTGAAACCGCTCACCGCCCACGAATTTCAAAACGAAGAGGCATCGACAAGATCAAACACCCCTATTGTGCCTACATCATTCTCCCCCTAAATTCGTCAATCGCTCATGAGAATGTTCTTTCCCATCGCCCTGGCGGCCATTTGCTGTGCGCCGATGCTCACGGCCTGCGACAGCCGCGAAGGCGAAACGGTGGAGTCGGCCTATGTGCTGCCGCCTTATCCCGATCCGAGCTACGCCTTCAAGCGCAACGGCACGAGCAGTGTCGACTATTTGGAGTGCAGCTTGCTGAGCGAACCGCTCGACCATATTTACGAAAGTTACTTGCGCGGCGCGAATGTGATGTATGCCGCCAACCGACTGCGCGTACAACAATACTTCGACGCAGGGCGACATTCGGACTCGCTCCGCGACAGTCCATCGCCGCTTCGCCGCTTCACCGCAACGACAGCGCAAAGGTGCTGCGCGACTTGGAGGAACTCTTTTTCCGCCACGGCACGCCTGAGCGGATTGGGGCAGACCTTCGCCGAGCGTGACGCGCAACCGCCGAGCCACCATGGGCACTTCGGGCTTGTGGGCGCGCACATCGGCGACGTGAACGTGGCCTTTGCCGACGAACGCGGCGTCGTGGTGGCCGAACTCTTCCCGGAGATGGTGCGCGGCGCGCTCTATCTCGACAAAGTGCTCGAACACGCACCTCGACGAGGCCTTGATCGACGACAACGCCCTGCGCAGCGCGCACGAAAACGGCGTGTTGCTCCCGGGACGTAACTACACGGCGCTCGAACACCACTGGGATCGGCTTACGGCTACTACCAATTTCTGGAAACCCTACGCCGAAACGGCCGCACTGCTCGTGCTGCGCGGCAGTCGCATCGCGCTTTACAATGCGTTCGCCCGCGGACGACAGGCACTGACGGAATATCGCTACGAAGATGCGCGCGAAGCGTTGCGCATCATCCGCCGCGAACTCGAAAGTGGTGGCCGTGCATGCGATGTATCTCTTGGCGGGCGAACGCACCATGGCCAACCTCGAAGAAGACGTGCAGAATGCGCTGCCTTTCGTCTCACAAGCGCTCAGGGGCTGTCTATGCGCTGCACTCACGCGCAAAGATGACGGCCAACCGCACTTCTCCTACGACGAAACAGCGCAACCTCGCACAACTCACCGCCGGCAACGGACTTTGGGACAAACAACGCCTGCTCGGCGACGAAAACACCACAGGATCGCTCGCGCTGTGGCACAAAGCATCGGCCAACGCTACGGACTCCGCATTGCGGACGTGGTGCGCCGCAACTAACGACTCAAACGACGATGACTTCAACCTATTCACGTTTACTTTTCGGGCTTCTCGCCCTCTTGCCCACGGCACTCGCCGCACAAGTAGAGCAAAACATCATTCCGAACGGCAGTTTTGAGGAATATGCCGCGACGGCCGCCGCACGTCGCCACCAAGTTCGCGCCGATAGCGAAGCCTCCAACGAGGACGGCGACGAAAACGAGGACGGCGACGACGAGAACGACAAGCCTTCGGGGGATTTCGACCCGTATGCGAAAACCGCTTACTGGTATATCAACGCATCGCTCAACTCGACGCGCGTGACCGACGCACGCTCGGGGAAATTTGCCCTCAAACTCTATCCGAACGGGGGCTCATTTTTCACACGCGACAAGGAATTCAACCCCTATCACCTCAAGGTGGAAGCCGGTGCTGAGTACCGTTTAACTTATTGGTACAAGGGGCAGAAGATGGCGCCCAACGTGGTCGTGACGGTCGACTGGTTTCGCGGCGGCACACGCTTTGAAAAAGGACTCGCGCGAGAACAAAGCGGACTATGCCACGAACATTTCCGGACCAATGGCGGCAGAAGGTGTTGACTTTCACCGCTCCGGCCGGTGCCGACCACGCGGGGTGGGCTTTATCTCAACTATGACGGCGAAGCCAACGAGAAGGGAGGCTTCATCGTGATCGACGATATTGAAATGGTGCAGACTTCGGCCGGCAACACGGACGATCGACTCGCACCCCGAGAACCTCAAAGCGAAAAACGCAGCAGCGCGAACTGGAACTGAGCTGGTTGCCGACAGCAGAATCGAAGCTACGAAGTGAAGGGTGAACAGCAAAGCGGTGGGCACGACAACGGGAACGAACTTCGTGGTGACACAACTCACTCCGCACTTCCCTATAACATTGAGGTGGTGACGCTGGAAAAACAACACGCGTTCGGCCGCAAAGCGGCCACGCTGAACACCGCCACGGAAGCGCTGACACGCCGTAAACGACGAAAAACCGCATTCTTATTTATATAAGGTGAGAGAAAACGGCACCTGTCCGCGCGCCCCTGCCGCTCTTCTGGAAAGAACTCGCGGACGCGAATGCGAAAAATCACCCTATTGGGTGGACGACCAACAGCAAGAGCCCACGGACGGCCAGACTCCCTTTCACGAAAGTGGGGAACATTTCCTCCACATCCTCGTCGTGGAAAGCGACGGACGGGAGTGAACTCGATTATCAACTCACTGTGGACTAAACGATGGAAACAACTGATGACTCTGTTGCTCGCAGCGTGCGCTTTCACGCTGACGAGGCTGCTGACGATACCGCAACAAGCGCCTGAAACGCCCATCCAAGTGGGAGCGGAAAATGACAACTCGATCGAAGTGTCGCCTCAAGCGACACGTATCCTGCTGCTTTCGGGCGGAACGGGCAAATACTCGGCTTATGTAGCGGACTCGAAAAATCGCCAGTGTGTCGATGAGCAAAGATACGCTGCGCATCAACGGCATTTTGGAAGGAAAACCTATGCCGTGATCCATCTCGGGTGACACGAAAGCGCCGCATTGAACTGAACATCGCTCCGCCCGAGGTGAGTGTGAGCCAGAAGGAGGTTCGACCTTCCCGCGCGACGAAAGCAAATTCGTGAGTGTGAACGGAGGAGGACGAGTTGGCGGATCTCGAAGTCGTGGATCCGGATCACGCGATCAACGCGAAATGGAACGCGAAAACCAACATTCTCGAGCTTGAAGCCTTCTACGAGGGCGAAGCGACGGTGCGCATCATTCCTCCCACGGGCAAAAGCCCAAACAGTGCGCGTTTTCGGTGCGCTGCGAAGGCCAGCGCAACGTCCGGGCATCTACGGCACGACTTCGCGCAGCCTCTTTGAAAGCAAATGAATACGCTGATGGCGGTGCAACGCAAGGGCGTCGGCGTGTGGTTTCTGCAACAGCACGCGACCGGATGCGGCCTTGCGCTCGCTGAAAATCACCCCGGCGGTGGTGAATCCGCAAGTGGGCGAGGCGACTCTCGCTCAACTTCTCAATGCGCTACCCGGATGAGTTCCGCAACAGTGGATCTGCAAGAGGGCACGCACTCGCTCTGTCGAGGAGGTGCGCGACAAAGTGGTGGTGCTGCGCGGACGCGGACACAAATTTGTGGTGCCCTACGAAAAATAAGCCGCCTTGCGGGCGACTTATCTATCAGCACGAGGAGCAACGCCGGCAGACCGCTTGGCTTTACCTCCTCTTTCTACATACGAAATCTCTTTATTTTATTCACTTCCTGCATCGCTCGCGCACTTTTCTCGCCGGTCGTTGAAAGGTACGCGAGATGCTTCATCATCAAACACTCTATACTTAATACTCTCATGCAGTTTCTACACTTCTTCGCGGCTGCATGGTCGCAACCCTCACAGCGGTTTCTACGCTTTCCTTCGCTCAGAAGGTGGTCACCACCGAGAAAACCGGTCAACCTCGAGACGCTGATCAGGAATCAGGAACGCGAAAAACACACCTTCTCTCAAGGTGGTGGGACCGATCAACGGCGAGGACATCAAAATCATCCGTACCATGTGCGGCCGCGACTTCAGCGGTTACGAATCGAGGGGACAACCCGCACGCTCGATCTTCTCGGAAGCACAAATCAAACAGGAAGCGGGTAAGAATTATTTCAACGAGCATGTGGGCTTCTTCAATCGTTTCTACGCGCCTTCTGCCGACAACGAAATCGGGGTGAAGATGTTCTATCGCTGCGAGCGCTCCGCGAGATCATCCTCCCCAAGACGACGACCGTGATTGCCGGCCAAGCCGTTCGACAACCGCACTTCGCTCGCTAAATGCACCTTCTCTGCCGGCCTGACGACCATCCGTCAATATGCTTTCCGCAACACAAAACTCACAAACGTGGAGCTTCCTTCGACATTGACCGCCATGGAGGCGAAAGTCTTCGACGGTTTGCAAGGAACTGACGACGGTGACGTTCACAAGCAAAAGCCGCTCCCTCAATGCCCGGCGAGCTGTTCCCGAACTGCCCGAAACTCAAAACGATCATCGTTCCCCTAAGAACCGCTCGAAGCCTACACGGCGGCGCTGAAACTCCCGAGGGCGTGACAATCGAAGGCCGCGAAGGCATCACTGCCGTTCGCTCTCTCACGACCGCCGACGCCGTTGAGGTGGGTCGCTTCGACCTCCAAGGCATGTCGCCTCACCCAGCCTCAAAAAGGCGTGAACATCGTGCGCTACTCCAACGGAACAACCGCCAAAGTCGTGATTGCGCTAAACCTCCATTCACCCATAACGCAAAGCGGTGCTCGGACATGTGTCCGACACCGCTGTTATGGGATCATTCTCCACTCGAGTGTTTATCATAGGCGCACATTGTGCCATCCACTTAGGGCTCAAAAAGAGCATCAGGCCAACTCCACACGGAATCGACCTGATGCTTTAGCACTATGCGAAAGTGCTTAAACACTCTCATTCGCCTTACGCTCTCTTTCCAAACGAAGAGCTTGGTACCTAATGAATTATGGGATCTTCCATGCCATCTTTTTGTAGTTTAGACCACCGCGGCGGAAGCCCAGCGCATACGGAAGGCACGAAGATCTTCTTTTCCACATCAATTTCCGTTGCGAGAGATCGGTGGAAAGTCCTCCCATACGCATACGAATGACGTAACGACGTAAATAATGTATGCGCAAATTAGGGTGTAACAAGACGCGCAAGAGCCACTCTGTGTCTGCTGCAATCTTGAAACTCGTGCATGCAGAGTCCAACAGTGTCAAATAGTCTCTACTAATGTAGCAGGTGGGATGTAGTGGCAACCATCCGTGACGCACTTTCCACGGACGGTACGTGCGACCCAGTTTCTCACTACCGTTTCTGGACGATCGGAACGAACGAAAAGCCCGTCTGCATAAACCACCTGTGCCTGTGAACTTTTGAACGCATCAACAATGGCAGACAAGGTGTGCGCGTCAGACAGCACGTCGTCCGAGTGCACCCAACCGATGATATCACCGGTCGCCATTCGTAAGCCTTTATTGAGTGCCTCGTACATTCCACGGTCGGGTTCGCTGACAAAATGCGCCAAACGCGAAGCGTACTCCTCAACGATTCTCTGCGTGCCGTCGGTTGAAGCGCCGTCTATGATAATGTATTCCACATGCTCATAATCCTGCGCCAAGACACTCTCGATCGTCTCACGAATTGTCGCTGCACGATTGTAGCAGGCTGTCACGATGGTGACTTTTGGGAATTTGTTGGATTCAGTCGTCATATAAATGCTTCTGTCCAGCCACAAAGCGATAGAGTTTCATCCATGGCCAAACCATCATTTTCTGTGGGGTTGAGAGAGAAGAAGCGAAAGAAATTAATTAAGAAATAGAAATGTCGGCGCGCATCTGTGCTATCATCATCAAATTGCATAGCGTGACCAAAATTGCCGGTCTGCATAATCCATTTAAGCGCTCGCTCCCCTCGCTTACCGTCTTGTTTATTGTATGCTTTACCATCAGGCGATATGCAAGCCGTTTCTTCATCCATTCCTAAATGAGGTGCAGCATAGATATGCCAACAGACGAAATGCACGTAACAGGTGAAGTTGATTCAGCTGATCATATAACTTTGCTGTGTTGATCTTCTCTCGTGTACCTTTCAATACCATCATCCAGTCAATAACTTGTCGAAGCCCGATTCCGGTATTGACAATATGCATCAAAGGATGTGCAGTAAGCAGCACAATATTCATTTCAGGTGGTAAAACATAAATTTTTCTACCTGCCATTTGCATGGTGTATTGTGAATTGAGCTGCGGAGCTACCTCTTCGTTGAATATAGTGAGCAAACGACGATGCGTTGGTGCCCACTGGAAATGCTGCATCACCCAATGTAACTCTACAAGCAGGGAGCCCTTTCGATAGGAAGAATGCTGCATCAGCACTTCTTCTTTCTCGAAATTCAACGATTCCAATGCTCTACAAGCTTTTTGAAAATCATCTGGAACAATGTAAACATCAATGTCGCCACTTCTTCGCAAAAGTGGTTGAGGATAATATGCCGCACAAGTTTGTCCTTTCATAATCGCATGGCGAACATCATGCTTCTCGAGTAACGCACTCAATCTACTAGCATGCATTTCCATTTCTCGGTTCACCTGCTCCAAACGCGGCATTCCAGCAATCCATTGCAATAGCGCGGGGCGTTCTGAATCGCGGACTTTTATTTCGGGCAAGGCATATAGCAAGCCGTCAACGGTCTGTTTTCGAGCTTCACGTAACAACTCGCTAAAATTGCCGACTTTTGGAATATCCCCTCCATGTAAAGCGGCGCGGAGGAGAGCAAAAAGTGTATCGTAAGTACTATTCATTCGTGGTAGTATGCACGTAATTTTCTATTAGATACTGTTTGATGGCAACATCATCAAACCTAAATTGCCTCTTGATTTCAAAAACCTTAGCATCTGCAAGTGCTCGATACCAAAAGCCTTGAAGAAAATGCCACAAGAAACCTTCTTTTCCATCAAGGAATCCCAATCTAAAAATGTAACGCAAAATAAAGAAGAAAAAGGCACGCCAAAATAATGGTAAGCGTATGTATTTTAGTTTTTTACGTCGTACATATGCAGAATGCTGACCACTGTTTACGAGTTCTTCCTCCTTAGATGTCACATACTCCATTAGTAGCAGCTCAATTGCCTCCTTCGAGGCATAAGCATTGTGTTTATTAGTCCACCACGTCAAATCATTTAGATTATCATCATAAAATGGTGCTTGCAAATCTATGATGCGGCCAGAACCGATGTGCAAGTGTTCATCCATAATCTTCGTTTCACAACTACCACTAACCTTTTGCGGATGAGACGGGCAGAAAATAAGAGGTACAATCCGTGTTTAATATACTTACCTAAAAAAATACGTAGACAAGGAGCCGTAAAGCCATTTACATCGGGTTCACAACTCCGCGTTTGCTCTTTGATCTGTTCAATCAATTCAAGAGAAAGATATTCGTCGGCATCTTGTTTCCAAACCCACTCTGCAGTAATTGGACAATTTTGTAATGCCCAATTAAATTGTGCAGAATGAGATACAAAACAGTTTTGTAAGACAGTGACCTCTAAGCTTTGCGCAATCTCTACTGTTCTATCTTGGCTGTAGGGAGTCTACTACAAAATTTCAGATGCATATAACTGCATTTGCTAGACACCTCTCAATGTGTTTTTCCTCATTGTATGTCAATATAATTGCAGCTATATTACCCTTCTCCATTGATCATTCTTTTTTTAATAAACTTAGCAGGATTTCCACCGACCACATGCCAAGGTTCTACATCGCGAAAAACTGCAGCACGCGCTCCAACAACGGCTCCATCACCTATAGTAACACCTGGACCGATAAAGGCTTCCGCTGCTACCGAGAGCGCTTTCGTATAATAATAGGACTTGCAACATGCTCGTGACATAGAGATATGTTATGTCGCTGTACAAAGATAGGGCTCGTTGATGACTGCTGTAACCATAAGCTTCTAAGACAACTGGCGCAGCGTTGTAACAATCTACACTGGAAGCTAAACATGAAAAAATCATGCATTTCTAAATTCCAAGGCATGAATATTTTGGCACTAGAATAAACCACCGCTGTTGATGAAATTCTCGCATCGAAACACCGCAATATAAAACGTTTCCAATCTAATCCCAAACTTGATGGCATAAGAAACGTTGAAATAGACCATATTGCACGCCAAAGAATTCGTATCAATTGTTTTCTACGATTATATGGTTTAGCAAAAATAGAAGTTCGATTCGCTTCCACAAAATAATATTCTTAGCATTCTACAAAATCCGGAGTCTGCCCCTTGGTTATCAACCATTGATAAAGTTCTCGCATTTTCAACGCAACTCGCTCAGTTGTATACTTCTCCTCGATTAACTTTTGTGCTCGACGTCCCATATCAAGCAGACGCTCATTAGAACAAAAAACAGCCTCTTTGACAGCCGCAGAAATTGCCTCTTGCTTAAAGTCTATCCACCAGCCACAATCTGATATTGTTAAGTCTTTCCATGGACTTCCTTTCGTAGCGATACAAGGTATTCCACGAATCAATCCTTCCAAAATTACATTGCCAAAATTCTCGAATTCGCTGGGCATGATTAAAACATGAGACTGCTGTAAAATTTCGTCTTTGCGCTCACCTATCAAAAAACCAGTAAAAATAACATTAGTCAAGCCTAATCTTTTGGTTTCTGATTTCAAAAACCGTTCATAAGCTTCATCTCCGACCCCAATGATGTAGAGTTCTGCGTCAGCAGTTCTCAGAGAAGATTCACTGAACGCATAAATCAAAGATTCTACATTTTTGCGCGGAGACAAGCGTCCTAAATAAACAATTCTTCGTTTTAGACTTGAAATCTGGTAAATCAGTAGTGCAGAGTAGCAATCGGGTTAGGAATGACTGCAATAGGAGAAACAACCCCTAATTCTCGACAATGTCGCAATTCATCCTCACAAGTTACGTGAACACAAGCTGCTTTATTCAGGTCATCCAATAAACGTAGCTTCAGAGAGAGGTACTTAAATAAATAGTTGGATTTATGGATATCCTGCGGATATAGCATCCCGCGAGGTGTGATTACGTAAGGTTTTCTGTGCCTTCTTGCTGTCGAGGCTACACAATAAGTCGGGTACTGCCAAACCCCCTGCGCATGATAGACATCAAAATCCCCCAAGCTGTCGATCTCCTTAGACAAACCATGATAATAAGCAAATCGAGGGAAATAAGGAACCTTAGGAAGTTCTGTGCATAAAAAGTTTGTATTGACAGCTTCATGTCCTTCTTCAAGAGGAAATGTCATTAGTTCAACTTGAACCCCCAACTCAGTTAAGCCGTTTAAGGTTTGAGTTGTGCTCATTGCAGGACCACCTGCTTTCGAATCAATTGTGCCGAAATGAAATATTCTCATTGTAAAAGAATCTGTGATGTTTGATTCTGCTGCTACCTGTTGATCTTTATGAACCCTCACAACTCTTCAAAGTTACAAGTGTGATTTTATCCACTAAAGATAAGGCATTATCAGAGAAAAGCCAACACGACTATAGTAAGCCCAATGCAAAATTCTTTTCAAGGATCCATATATTTAGGCCCCCACATCAATTTGACTAAAGAATCTGGTAAAAAGTTCAGTACATGTAGATAGACATAACTCATTATTGCATCAAGTACTCCAAAATGCTTCTTCTTAAAATAAAATAATCCTTAGGTCAGCACCTAACGGAGAATAAAGCCTTTTGAACCAGGCCCACATTGCAACATTTCCATTTTCCTACAGCACAATAGTTATTACTTACTCCATATCCTGTCGCTTGTCTTGTTGCCACTAAATGGAAGCCGGCGGCTTTCACTCGATACCCATAATCCACATCACCCAAATCGTGATGTAAACGCGAATCAAGCAGTCCCACTTTCGTAACGACTTCTCTAGGCACGAGTACCATATTCCCGTTTAAGTTTTTAATTGTACGGTCTTCTGCGTTTGCTTGAATCAAAGTTCCTGACAGTCCAGTTCCGCCATAGATTATTTTTACCGGTGTTAGCATCCGCAATAAGGCCGGACACCACCACGGGAGCGGCAGATGCTCGTGCAGAACTCATCGTCTCGTCCCAAAAATTGACATCAACCACGGTGTCGTCATTTAACCATAGATAGTAATCATAATCTTGTTGAACCGCCTCTTCGAAACTTTCAACATACCACGATTCCAAAAGCAGCGAGCCGTCACCGCAGATTATATTAACCAGGGGGAATAGCAATCGAATCGCTTCGGAGTACCGTCACTACTACCATCATCACAGGCATAGATAGAAAATTCTGCATCAGCTTGCACCGCTTGATACAATGATTTTAGACACTGAAGTGTACTCTCCTTTCTGTTGTGGAAAGTCATCAAAACCGCAACTCTGTACATTTTACAAACTAAGCTAAATAATCTGCGACTTCCGCCCCATAGACTTCCCAAGATCTGCTTTCTGCGGTTTTTAGTGCAGCCTTACCTACTTGTTCTAAAATAGAAGGGTCAGCAATAATATTCAGAATTTTTTGTCGTAAGGCTTCGCTATCAGCCGCAGGTCCATCCATTCTCCCCATCAATAATTAAATCTCCTCCCACATCCGTTTGGGTGGTAATTACTGGTGTAGCTTGCGACAGTGCCTCTGTTACAACCATGCCAAAACCGTCACTCAAAGTGGGAAAAACAAAGATATCAGCTTCTCTCATCAAAGCTAAGACCTCATTATTTGGAAGGCTTTTAATATAACGATGTTTTTTTAAAGCTTCATCTAAAGGCAAAACTACATGGCCTGATCCAACCACCGTTAATTCAACCTGATCTGTAAGCTCTTCAATCGCTTCTAATAAATATCTAACGCCTTTGGTTACTCCTAAACTTCCCACATACAACAATCTCATCTTACGGTTGGTAACATTCGGATAGGGCTTCGAAACAGCTGCAGGGAAACCATAAGGAATAACTTTTATTTTAGATTCTTCAAAACCGTTTTTGCGTAAAGATTCTTTTGTATAAGATGAAGCAACGACAATTACATCAGCTAATTCCAACTCTCGATCTATACGAGCTCCCACGCATTTCCCTACATATAAGATTTCTTCTCAGCCATGAGGAAGATTTTTCAACCTCCGCAGCCACAACTGTTTGTATTTCCTTATAATAAGGAACATGTAACTCGTAAACAGCACATAAATTCATATTTTTTGCAACTTGGATAATACTATGAGACTCGTCTGCATAAACATAGACCCCAGTAATAGTATGTTTTTTCTCGCTATTTAAAAACATAGCGACCTTTTGATCCAATTCGCTTCTTACATCATCTGCCGATAGTTTATCCCCAAAAGCAAGCCCCTTGGGAAGTCTACGCAGGCACTCGTTCTTTTGGGAGCAAAGCAACTTTTGCTGAAATCTCGTTGACAAACAGCTTAAGTAAGGGCTTTAGATTGAAAAAAGAGGCAAAACGGTGAAGAATAGAACCTTCTACGAAAGCAAAACTAGTACAGAAGACAGCCAGTTTGCCTGCTCGAGCTAACCCTAGCGCAACTCCTCGCGAATTTTTATTCGGAAACGCAGAAGACGCAAAAACTTACTCATCAGTCGCTAACAATTTGGTAATACTCTCCACCATTAAGGTTGTAAAACCCTAGTATAGTAGAAATTTTCCCCATTGCCCGAACACTAGACAACGCAGGGAAGGAAAAAATATGCACCACTATCAGTCCTTGTCCTATCGACTTCGATCATCAGTTTGCAGCCATAAGAACGCGTAGCAAAATATACACTAAAACCTAAAACTAAACCAGACTCATAAACTTGACGCGGTAACTCTGCATCTTGCCAATATACTAAAGGATAGCCATATTTTACTGAGTAGCTCTGAGCTGTTGCAGTACCTATTCCATATCCAAGAAGAGTGTTTCGACTTCAAAAGATTTGTAGAGTGGTCAGTAACCGGTTTCCAAAGGGTACATGAATAACGTTACCCTCTACATGCATAGCCCTCGTCAAAAACGCCATAACAATATATCAAAAAGACTCTTCAAAAGCGATTATATACAATATATGCAACAATACAAATAGCAAGTAGTAGAAATAAACTACTTGCATAGCTTTTGTTTTCAAAAGCCAGTAGCGCCCTCATGAAAAAGATAAAAAGCGCTCTGAAAAACATTTTAGCTCTCGACAAGCTTAAAAGGTACTAATGCAATATAACCTCCTAATGTAACAAGCAAAAAACCACAATGGAAACCCGATTTTTATGCGTGCGTTGACATCAAAAAACCAACAAAAAGACCGACGAGCCCTGAAAAAGCAACTAAACCAGAGATAAAAGAAAAATGTACAGCAGATCTATGACCTACATACCAAAGTAGAACTTCCCTCTCCACCAACACAATATTAATCAAGCATCTGGGACTCGTGTACCTGTAGAAGACCAAAATGGTCATAGGAGTTGATAGAAGTAAGAAGGCAGTTCCGATCCTATAAACATCCTTTCTTGAAATTATTTGAGTGTTACGAAGATTGCAGGAAATACAATAGGAAAGGGATACAACCCATAATAAATAACTCCCCAATGAATACCTTTCGCCAAAGCAACAATAAGCGAAGCAAAACTTGAAATTAGGGCAATATGAACATAAGCATTGCGCAACCACCCTTGCTTCAATCCATAGAATACAAGATAGAGCACCAAAGGATCTCGTGCTAAAACTAAAACAGAAGACATCGAGGGCACGTACCCACTTAGCAGAGCCTATCAAATACAAGAAGGAAAATGTATGGAATAATACAATACGAGAGACTCTATGTCCCACTGCAATATTCTTATCTATTGAGATTTGATTCATACAAACATTTTTTCAATTAAGGCGTTCTTGAAAAAAACGGCGAATTTCTTTTTCGGATACAAGGAGAAAAGCCAAAACGAAACATCCATTGACTGCAATACGAAATATCAATTCTCCGAACTGAGGTAAACAGATATAAGATACTCCCCATTGCAACATGCATGCTCCAAAGGAGATGAGCAAAACGGGGCGAAGGAATTGGCGAAAGAGCTCACTGAACGTTAATACAGTGTACTTAACGGCATAGCACACACGCACTACGCAGGTAAGTATATCCAAAGAAACGATTGTGACGATAAGAGAAAAATGGGGGTCCCTCCCATCTTTGCAAAGAAATATCCAAGTGGCAGCACCCAAAGATAGAAACTATCAGGTACAAGCATGAACTTGGTGATGCGATTGGTGGCCAAAACCGCACTTCGTATGGGTTCAAAAGCCGCATACGTTAGCGAAACAAATGCCATTGCCTGGGCAAATTCCACTGTATAGGGGTGGCACCTTGCCTAACCAAAGGTGCATAATGTAATCTGCTTGGAATAAGAAAGGAAAGAAAATAAGATAAAAGCATGTAGACGAGCCATCTTACTCCCGGTATATACCAAAGCTTTGTGGTGTTCCATGTCTCCACTTGCATACGTCTTCGTTATTTGTGGTGAAACAGCCTTGTAGACATTCATCGCAAAAGATAATATCGAATTTTTCAGTTGCAAAGCAATTACGTAGACTGCATTGAGAGCTGCAAATATATGAGTTTATCACCAAAACTAATCCCTCTGCGGTCACGACCTGTAAGATACCAGAGAAAGTACTTACTCCAGCAAACTTTCCTAAGTCTTTCAATAGATCTTTACGCAAAGCGAAATGATAGCGCGATTCAGAGAAATTTCGGTGGCAATAAACCTGATAGACGATACGTACTAAAAGCCCAATACCTGCCATAAAACCTCCGTACCAAACCATGCGGTCATCGGTAAAAAAAGAAATGGCATAAGCTGCAGAGCAATTTAACACGACCTGAAGAATTGAGATACCGGCAAAGGCACTCATGCGCTCATGCGCAATAATCAAAGCGTTATAAGGTATGCTAATCAGATTTACCAAACAAGTGAACACTGAGAATTGGAATACCCAAAAAGCTGCATTCATGCTTTCAGCTGGAATCTTTACCTTGTGGTAGAGCATCCACAATCCGCCAATTTCCAAGACCAAAAGGGTCAAGCCACTCAGGAGAAAGACAAAATTAAGTGAGGTACAAAACACGGCATTAGGTTCGCCGTCTTTGCGCCCAAGTTCAAAGGTTAAAAAGCGCTGTACCGCATTAGTAGTTCCACTGGCCAATACTCCCGTAAGGCTCACAATACTCCCTACGACACCATATACCCCCATATCCTCAACCCCCAAATTTTGTAAGGTCAAGCGGGTGGCATAGAGATTGATCCACATTGTGAAAAGCATCCGCACATAAAGCAGCGCAGAGTTCTTCACCACCAACCGTTTTATTTAGTGCTTCAGACATTCTTTGCTTTTCTTGTAGCTCGATAGATGAAAAAGTCTCCTCCCAACAAGATTCTACGACCAAAGATAAATGAACACATTCTCTCATCTTAAGTAATTTAGCCGGATTTCCCCCGACAACCTGCATCGGTTCAACATTGCGTACCACAACACTTCCACTACTTGCAACAGCTCCTCGTCCAATGCGTCGACAAGAAGGGAGCACAAGTACTGTGGGTAACCAGACGTAATCTTCAATTACAAGTCCATAGTCTTTGCGTTCCCATTCGGGGGAATCAATATTGTGAGACGTCGTAATAATTTCAGTTCATGTCCCTATGATGACATATTCTCCGATATGTAGGGGTTTCTCGTGTCCAAACAATCAGTTTGTATCGAAGTATGGGCACCGACCACCACGTTGGCATTCATTTTCGCGCTAAACCTACAGAGTTGCCCCTTCGCTATCTTGGCGCCATTGCGGCGAGCGATTCTGCGGGCTCATATATTTGATATTCTGAAGCAAGCGAACTCCCCATCCCATCCAATATCGGAGAAATGAACGGCTGCTGACATCGTCACAATAGGTTTTAGGAATCATACTAGAACATAAGAAAGCTCCTCAACACGCTTCAACATGTTGAGGTTCAAACAGATATTGTATCACCTGCAAAGAATGCACCTTATGGGCTACTATCGCAGTACCTTCTTAAGGGCACGGCAAACTTTGTTGCAAATGTAACAATATAAATTGACAGTACAGCAAACGCACAGAACATTTTCGACAAAAGTCGGTGCTATCCAGGATTTCTTCTTTTTCTATCTTATAAAATCAGGCATATTACTCACCCTAAAGACTTCGCAGCTACAATTATTCATAAACCGATTCTCATACCGTGACCTATTATTCGAATTTCATTAAGGTCGTGATCCTTCGTTCCCTATGGATCACCGTGAACGAATGCCCAACGCGCGCGCATGGGCGCGCGTCCGGCGTTTTTCGTTTTTTGCCTTCACCTCTTCACCTAACGAGGATAAAATACTGACAATCAATAAATTGAAGGTGAAGGCAAAGAGGAGATTT
>BNJS01003542.1_pt1 | contig 128490 bp, 158 predicted proteins | sample 8540461 | NCBI WGS metagenome assembly BNJS01 (sample SAMD00202454, study PRJDB9452) | human saliva metagenome | isolation source: human saliva | place: Japan
GGTTTGTGGTTCGAGAAACTATTCAATCAAGATAAGCGGAAACCCCAAGCCTACACGACTAGAAGTAAATAAATTTGTAAACATTGTGGTAAGTACACTACACATAGAGAAACGAGATAGGAGAGAGCGATGCGTTTTATTGGAGATATTTTTAGACTTCTTAAAGACACAACATGGCCAACTCGCAAGGAAAGCTGGAGAGATTTTCGTTCTATCATGGAATATACTGCTTTCTTTGTTGTGATTATTTATATTTTTGACAAGTTGATTGTTTCAGGTTTGATTCGATTTATTAACATTTTTTAGAAGACCTGTGGAGTTATTCACGCTAAAAATCTTCTATTATGAAAGGAAGTATCATGGATAGTTTTGATAAAGGATGGTTTGTCTTACAAACCTATTCTGGTTATGAAAATAAGGTAAAAGAAAATCTATTACAACGTGCACAAACCTACAATATGTTGGATAATATTTTACGTGTTGAAATTCCAACACAAACAGTGCAAGTTGAAAAAAATGGAAAGAGAAAAGAAGTAGAAGAGAATCGCTTTCCAGGTTATGTTCTTGTGGAAATGGTGATGACAGATGAAGCTTGGTTTGTTGTTCGAAACACACCAAACGTTACAGGATTCGTCGGATCTCACGGAAATAGATCAAAACCAACTCCATTATTGGAACAAGAAATCCGTGATATCTTGGTTTCTATGGGACAAACTGTACAAGAGTTTGATATCGATGTTGAAGTTGGTCAAACTGTACGTATCATTGATGGTGCTTTTGCAGACTATACTGGTAAGATTACAGAGATTGATAATAATAAAGTGAAGATGATTATCTCTATGTTTGGTAATGACACAGTTGCAGAAGTAAACCTAAACCAAATTGCAGAATTATAACCCAAAGAGAGGCAAGTCCTCTCTTTTTTGTGCAGTTGAGACGGTGTAGGGAACAGAATGGGGAAAAGGTCCAAAAGAGTTTCTGAATCTGTTAGACTGTATTCAGAAAGGGGGACATTATGATTACAGAATTGTATAAAGAAGTCCAGGGAATTGTATATAAGAGTAGAAATGAATATTACTTGCATTTATGGGAGTTATCGGATTGGGACCAAGAGGGCATGATTTGCTTGCATGAATTGATTAGCAGAGAAGAAGAGCTGGCAGAAGATATTCCTCGTTTAAGGAAATATTTTAAGACTAAGTTCCGGAATCGAATCCTAGACTATATCCGTAAGCAGGAAAGTCAAAAACGGAGATATGATAAAGAGCCTTATGAAGAAGTAGGTGAGATTAGTCATCGTATCAGTGAGGGAGGTCTCTGGCTAGATGAGTATTATCTCTTTCATGAGACGCTAAGAGATTATAGAAGCAAACAAAGCAAAGAGAAACAAGAAGAGTTAGAACGTGTCCTAAGAAATGAACGCTTCCGAGGGCGTCAAAAAGTATTAAGAGACTTACGTATTGTGTTTAAGGAGTTTGATATCCGTACACACTAGGAAGTCATTCAAAAAAATAAAAAAAGTTTAAAAAAGGTATTGACAAGGGAGAAAAAGTCGGTATAATAGTAAGAGTTGAAAAAAGCAACTCAGGTCCGTTGGTCAAGGGGTTAAGACACCGCCTTTTCACGGCGGTAACACGGGTTCGAATCCCGTACGGACTATTGTATGTTGTGGCGAGGAACACTTGATGAAAAAAGATTAAAAAAGTTTCAAAAAAGTGTTGACAAGCGAAAGTAGCTGTGATATACTAATATAGTTGTCGCTTGAGAGAGATTAAGTGACAAAGACCTTTGAAAACTGAACAAGACGAACCAATGTGCAGGGCACTACAACTGAAGTTGTAGTACTGAACAATGAAAAAAACAATAAATCTGTCAGTGACAGAAATGAGTGAGAACTCAAACTTTTAATGAGAGTTTGATCCTGGCTCAGGACGAACGCTGGCGGCGTGCCTAATACATGCAAGTAGAACGCTGAAGGAGGAGCTTGCTCTTCTGGATGAGTTGCGAACGGGTGAGTAACGCGTAGGTAACCTGCCTGGTAGCGGGGGATAACTATTGGAAACGATAGCTAATACCGCATAATAGTAGATGTTGCATGACATTTGCTTAAAAGGTGCAATTGCATCACTACCAGATGGACCTGCGTTGTATTAGCTAGTTGGTGGGGTAACGGCTCACCAAGGCAACGATACATAGCCGACCTGAGAGGGTGATCGACCACACTGGGACTGAGACACGGCCCAGACTCCTACGGGAGGCAGCAGTAGGGAATCTTCGGCAATGGACGGAAGTCTGACCGAGCAACGCCGCGTGAGTGAAGAAGGTTTTCGGATCGTAAAGCTCTGTTGTAAGAGAAGAACGAGTGTGAGAGTGGAAAGTTCACACTGTGACGGTATCTTACCAGAAAGGGACGGCTAACTACGTGCCAGCAGCCGCGGTAATACGTAGGTCCCGAGCGTTGTCCGGATTTATTGGGCGTAAAGCGAGCGCAGGCGGTTAGATAAGTCTGAAGTTAAAGGCTGTGGCTTAACCATAGTACGCTTTGGAAACTGTTTAACTTGAGTGCAAGAGGGGAGAGTGGAATTCCATGTGTAGCGGTGAAATGCGTAGATATATGGAGGAACACCGGTGGCGAAAGCGGTTCTCTGGCTTGTAACTGACGCTGAGGCTCGAAAGCGTGGGGAGCAAACAGGATTAGATACCCTGGTAGTCCACGCCGTAAACGATGAGTGCTAGGTGTTAGACCCTTTCCGGGGTTTAGTGCCGCAGCTAACGCATTAAGCACTCCGCCCTGGGGAGTACGACCGCAAGGTTGAAACTCAAAGGAATTGACGGGGTACCCGCACAAGCGGTGGAGCATGTGGTTTAATTCGAAGCAACGCGAAGAACCTTACCAGGTCTTTGACATCCCTCTGACCGCTCTAGAGATAGAGCTTTCCTTCGGGACAGAGGTGACAGGTGGTGCATGGTTGTCGTCAGCTCGTGTCGTGAGATGTTGGGTTAAGTCCCGCAACGAGCGCAACCCCTATTGTTAGTTGCCATCATTCAGTTGGGCACTCTAGCGAGACTGCCGGTAATAAACCGGAGGAAGGTGGGGATGACGTCAAATCATCATGCCCCTTATGACCTGGGCTACACACGTGCTACAATGGCTGGTACAACGAGTCGCAAGCCGGTGACGGCAAGCTAATCTCTTAAAGCCAGTCTCAGTTCGGATTGTAGGTCGCAACTCGCCCTACATGAAGTCGGAATCGCTAGTAATCGCGGATCAGCACGCTGCAGGGTGAATACGTTCCCGGGCCCTTTGTACACACCGCCCGTCACACCACGAGAGTTTGTAACACCCGAAGTCGGTGAGGTAACCATTTGGAGCCAGCCGCCTAAGGTGGGATAGATGATTGGGGTGAAGTCGTAACAAGGTAGCCGTATCGGAAGGTGCGGCTGGATCACCTCCTTTCTAAGGAAAAGGAACTGCGCATTGGTCTTGTTTAGTCTTGAGAGGTCTTGTGGGGACCTTTAGCTCAGCTGGGAGAGCGCCTGCTTTTGCACGCAGGAGGTCAGCGGTTCGATCCCTGCTAGGCTCCATTGGTGAGAGATCACCAAGTAATGCACATTGAAAAATTGAATATCTATATCAAATAGTAACAAGAAAATAAACCGAAAAACGCTGTAGTATTAATAAGAGTTTATGACTGAAAGGTCAAAAAATAAGGTTAAGTTAATAAGGGCGCACGGTGGATGCCTTGGCACTAGGAGCCGAAGAAGGACGTGACAAACGACGATATGCCTTGGGTAGCTGTAAGTAAGCGATGATCCAGGGATTTCCGAATGGGGGAACCCAACAGGTACTACCTGTTACCCGCATCTGTTAAGGATGTGAGGAGGAAGACGCAGTGAACTGAAACATCTAAGTAGCTGCAGGAAGAGAAAGCAAAAGCGATTGCCTTAGTAGCGGCGAGCGAAACGGCAGGAGGGCAAACCGAAGAGTTTACTCTTCGGGGTTGTAGGACTGCAATGTGGACTCAAAGATTATAGAAGAATGATTTGGGAAGATCAGCCAAAGAGAGTAAGAGCCTCGTATTTAAAATAGTCTTTGTACCTAGCAGTATCCTGAGTACGGCGAGACACGTGAAATCTCGTCGGAATCTGGGAGGACCATCTCCCAACCCTAAATACTCCCTAGTGACCGATAGTGAACCAGTACCGTGAGGGAAAGGTGAAAAGCACCCCGGGAGGGGAGTGAAATAGAACCTGAAACCGTGTGCCTACAACAAGTTCGAGCCCGTTAATGGGTGAGAGCGTGCCTTTTGTAGAATGAACCGGCGAGTTACGTTATGATGCGAGGTTAAGTTGAAGAGACGGAGCCGTAGGGAAACCGAGTCTGAATAGGGCGCTTTAGTATCATGACGTAGACCCGAAACCATGTGACCTACCCATGAGCAGGTTGAAGGTGCGGTAAGACGCACTGGAGGACCGAACCAGGGCACGTTGAAAAGTGCTTGGATGACTTGTGGGTAGCGGAGAAATTCCAAACGAACTTGGAGATAGCTGGTTCTCTCCGAAATAGCTTTAGGGCTAGCGTCGACATAAAGATTCTTGGAGGTAGAGCACTGTTTGGGTGAGGGGTCCATCCCGGATTACCAATCTCAGATAAACTCCGAATGCCAATGAATTATGGTCGGCAGTCAGACTGCGAGTGCTAAGATCCGTAGTCGAAAGGGAAACAGCCCAGACCACCAGCTAAGGTCCCAAAAATAATTGTTAAGTGGAAAAGGATGTGGGGTTGCACAGACAACTAGGATGTTAGCTTAGAAGCAGCTATTCATTCAAAGAGTGCGTAATAGCTCACTAGTCGAGTGACCCTGCGCCGAAAATGTACCGGGGCTAAAACAATTTACCGAAGCTGTGGATACCTTTATAGGTATGGTAGGAGAGCGTTCTATGTGTGGCGAAGGTGTACCGTGAGGAGCGCTGGAACGCATAGAAGTGAGAATGCCGGTATGAGTAGCGAAAGACAGGTGAGAATCCTGTCCACCGTAAGACTAAGGTTTCCAGGGGAAGGCTCGTCCGCCCCTAGGGTTAGTCGGGACCCTAAGGAGAGACCGAAAGGTGTATCCGATGGACAACAGGTTGATATTCCTGTACTAGAGTATGTAGTGATGGAGGGACGCAGTAGGCTAACTAAAGCAGACGATTGGAAGTGTCTGTCTAAGCAGTGAGGTGTGAATTGAGTTAAATGCTTTATTCTATAACATTGAGCTGTGATGGGGAGCGAAGTTTAGTAGCGAAGTTAGTGACGTCACACTGCCAAGAAAAGCTTCTAGCGTTTAAACATACTCTACCCGTACCGCAAACCGACACAGGTAGTCGAGGCGAGTAGCCTCAGGTGAGCGAGAGAACTCTCGTTAAGGAACTCGGCAAAATGACCCCGTAACTTCGGGAGAAGGGGTGCTGACTTTAAGTCAGCCGCAGTGAATAGTACCCCAAGCAACTGTTTATCAAAAACACAGCTCTCTGCTAAATCGTAAGATGATGTATAGGGGGTGACGCCCTGCCCGGTGCTGGAAGGTTAAGAGGAGTGCTTAGCGCAAGCGAAGGTATGAATTGAAGCCCCAGTAAACGGCTACTGTAACTATAACGGTCCTAAGGTAGCGAAATTCCTTTGTCGGGTAAGTTCCGACCCGCACGAAAGGCGTAATGATTTGGGCACTGTCTCAACGAGAGACTCGGTGAAATTTTTAGTACCTGTGAAGATGCAGGTTACCCGCGACAGGACGGAAAGACCCCATGGAGCTTTTACTGCAGTTTGATATTGAGTGTCTGTACCACATGTACAGGATAGGTAGGAGTCTAAGAGATCGGGACGCCAGTTTCGAAGGAGACGTTGTTGGGATACTACCCTTGTGTTATACTACTCTAACCCAGATAGGTGATCCCTATCGGAGACAGTGTCTGACGGGCAGTTTGACTGGGGCGGTCGCCTCCTAAAAAGGTAACGGAGGCGCCCAAAGGTTCCCTCAGAATGGTTGGAAATCATTCGCAGAGTGTAAAGGTATAAGGGAGCTTGACTGCGAGAGCTACAACTCGAGCAGGGACGAAAGTCGGGCTTAGTGATCCGGTGGTTCCGTATGGAAGTACCATCGCTCAACGGATAAAAAGCTACCCTGGGGATAACAGGCTTATCTCCCCAAGAGTTCACATCGACGGGGAGGTTTGGCACCTCGATGTCGGCTCGTCGCATCCCTAGGGGCTGTAGTCGGTCCCAAGGGTTGGGCTGTTCGCCCATTAAAGCGAGCACGCGAGCTGGGTTCAGAACGTCGTGAGACAGTTCGGTCCCCTATCCGTCGCGGGCGTAGGAAATTTGAGAGGATCTGCTCCTAGTACGAGAGGACCAGAGTGGACTTACCGCTGGTGTACCAGTTGTCTTGCCAAAGGCATCGCTGGGTAGCTATGTAGGGAAGGGATAAACGCTGAAAGCATCTAAGTGTGAAACCCACCTCAAGATGAGATTTCCCATGATTTTTATATCAGTAAGAGCCCTGAGAGATGATCAGGTAGATAGGGTTAGAAGTGGAAGTGTGGCGACACATGTAGCGGACTAATACTAATAGCTCGAGGACTTATCCAAAGTAACTGAGAATATGAAAGCGAACGGTTTTCTTGGTTTGAATAGATATTCAATTTTGAGTAGGTATTACTCAGAGTTAAGTGACGATAGCCTAGGAGATACACCTGTACCCATGCCGAACACAGAAGTTAAGCCCTAGAACGCCGGAAGTAGTTGGGGGTTGCCCCCTGTGAGATATGGAAGTCGCTTAGCTCTAGGGAGTTTAGCTCAGCTGGGAGAGCATCTGCCTTACAAGCAGAGGGTCAGCGGTTCGATCCCGTTAACTCCCATAGGTCCCGTAGTGTAGCGGTTATCACGTCGCCCTGTCACGGCGAAGATCGCGGGTTCGATTCCCGTCGGGACCGTTTAAGATAACGGAAGTTATTTTAGACTCGTTAGCTCAGTTGGTAGAGCAATTGACTTTTAATCAATGGGTCACTGGTTCGAGCCCAGTACGGGTCATATATGCGGGTTTGGCGGAATTGGCAGACGCACCAGATTTAGGATCTGGCGCTTAACGGCGTGGGGGTTCAAGTCCCTTAACCCGCATTAAGGAATAATAAATGAGCCGGCTTAGCTCAGTTGGTAGAGCATCTGATTTGTAATCAGAGGGTCGCGTGTTCAAGTCATGTAGCCGGCATTTTTGGATAGAAGAAAACAGTGCGAACGTAGTTCAGTGGTAGAACACCACCTTGCCAAGGTGGGGGTCGCGGGTTCGAATCCCGTCGTTCGCTTAGAGAGGCCGGGGTGGCGGAACTGGCAGACGCACAGGACTTAAAATCCTGCGATTGGTAACGATCGTACCGGTTCGATTCCGGTCCTCGGCATAAACTAATGAGCACCCTTAGCTCAACTGGATAGAGTACCTGACTACGAATCAGGCGGTTAGAGGTTCGACTCCTCTAGGGTGCATTTTTCTATTTAACTCGGGAAGTAGCTCAGCTTGGTAGAGTACTTGGTTTGGGACCAAGGTGTCGCAGGTTCGAATCCTGTCTTCCCGATTCATTACAGAGATACGTAAACGTATCTTTTTTTATTTAACTAGATATTATATACATTAAGAGAGAAACAGTTTGCTTCTCTCTTTTTTGAATTTCAGTAATTCATTTTAATCGTGTATACTTTTAAGAAAGTAATTGAAGAGTTTTTTGTTCTGCCTATAATATATCTGTTTGTACGCTAAAAATTTCTGCTCTTTTGATTTTAAATAAGTATTAGTTTTCAATATAGTGTGAATTGGGTTTGATATCTCTTTTGAGGAAGCTACCTTAGATTTTTTCTACTTGTGTTTTATTGTATAGTGTATCTTGCTTGTTTTGAACAGAATCTTTTATGACATTTGTCATATCTCCTCATGACAGAAGCTTCTAGCTCCGCAAACTTCAAAAGACTATAATTGAAGTATGAAATGGAGGAATAAAAAAATGAAAGATAAAGTAATTGTCGCAATGAGTTTAGTAGCAGCAGGAGTCATGACTTATCTCATGTTCTCAGGATTGGATGAAGATTTCTATCATTTTCCTTGGGAGCTATTTGCAGGATTTGGAATGATGTCCTGGCTTATCCGAGAAGGTTTGAAATTAGTCTCAGATGTGAAAAAGGAGTTTGAAAAATGAAAAAAGCGTTTCTCTATCTTTTTACTGGACTATCACTAGTGGTATGGTTGGTAGAAATGTTTACAGATTTGTTTGATCAAGCCTTCCTTCACCAAGCCATTCGCGGTGCCTGGGGACTAGGATTTATGATTTTTATCGCCTTTCCTATGGGAAAGGAGTGGCTGAAAGGAGAATATCATGAACATGATTAAGGTAGAAAGCCTAAATAAAAACATCAAGGGCAAGGCTATTTTGAAGGATATTTCCTTTGAGGTAGCTGAAGGTGAATGCGTCGCCTTGATTGGGCCCAATGGTGCTGGGAAGACCACACTCTTGGACTGTCTGCTTGGAGATAAACTGGTCACAAGCGGTCAAGTATTCATCCAAGGCTTGTCAGTGACGAGTTCTCAGTTAGACTACACAAGATCCTATCTCCCTAAAGAAAATATAATTGCTCAAAAATTAAATGTAAAAGAGTTGATTGTTTTCTTTCAACGTATCTATCCAAATCCCTTGAGCGAGCAGGAAATTGATCAACTATTGCAGTTTGACCAGCAACAAAAAGAGCAATTCGCAGAAAAATTATCAGGTGGACAAAAGCGTTTTTTTTCTTTTGTCTTGACCTTAATTGGGCGACCAAAGCTTATCTTTTTAGATGAGCCTACATCGGCTATGGATACCTCAACTCGTCAACGTTTTTGGGAGATTGTCGATCAGTTAAAGAAAAATGGTGTGACCATTGTCTATTCTTCTCACTATATCGAAGAAGTAGAGCATACAGCTGATCGGATTTTGGTCTTGAATAAGGGAGAGTTGATTCGTGATACGACGCCTCTAGCTATGCGTAGTGAGGGAATTGAAAAGCATTTTATCCTTCCTATGGCATACAAGGAAATCGATGAGCAGTCTAACTTGGTTGAAGGTGGGTACAAAAACAAGATGCTTTGCAAGTGGTCACACATGAAGCGGATGCTTTTTTGCAACTGTTAGTGCAAGCAGGATGTAGGATTCAAGAAATTGAAGTCAATAATCGTAGCTTGTTGGATACAATCTTTGAAGAAACACAAAAGGGAGATGACTAATATGAAACGATGGATCGCACTAAACAAGATAGAATTTCTATTGACCAAACGACAATTAGTCTATTATCTATTATCCGTAGGGATGCCGACGGCCTTCTATTTATTCTTTTCAGGCATGTACCAGGACACACCCGGTGGACCAGCTAATTTTATGAGTGATTACCTCATCTCCATGACGGCTTTTTCCATGATGTCGACAGCTATGTTTTCATTCCCAGCTGTTTTACATACAGATAAAATCAACAACTGGCAGAAAACATTGCGCCATACTCCGGTAAATATGGTAGAATATTATCTATCAAAGATAACAAGTATGATGGCTGATTATCTGGTCTCAATCCTGGTTGTTTTCTCAGTTGGGCACTTGGTCAGAGGTGTGGATATGCCTTTAGGAAGCTGGATTGGGGCTGCGCTCTTGCTGATAGTAGGAAGTGTAGCTTTTGTAGCGCTTGGATTGACCTTGACACTCTTGCCTTCTAGTCAGCTGATGTCTGTCGTGGGCAATCTTCTCTATCTAGGCTTGGCTGTTTTAGGTGGACTCTGGATGCCCATCTCTTTATTTCCAGACTGGATGCAAGCAATCGGGAAGTGCCTACCAACTTATCAGTTGATGGAGTTGCTCAAGACCTTCTTAAATGAGGGTAGCATCAATCTATCAGCCACAGTTTATCTACTTGTTTCTTCAGCAGTTTTGTTTGGTTTGACCATTTACCTTCAAGGTCATAAGGAGAATGCTTAATGCTTGAAAGACTGAAAAGCATACATTATTGGAGTGGATACGAGCAGAAAAGCTTGAAACAAAGGTGGTTGTGGTGACGACCTTCAAGCGTCCTGGGTATTTTGAACGTGCGGTCAAGGCTGGAGTGGATGCTTATGTATTAAAAGAAAGAAATATTGCAGACCTCATGCAAACCTTGCACACCGTCCTAGAAGGACGCAAGGAATATTCGCCTGAATTGATGGAAGTGGTGATGACGTATCCCAATCCATTAACAGAGCAAGAAATCGCAGTTTTAAAGGGAATTGCTCAGGGTTTCTCTAACCAAGAAATTGCAGACAAACTTTATCTATCCAACGGAACCGTCCGAAACTATGTCACTAATATTCTTTCTAAATTACATGCAGGCAATCGAACAGAGGCAGCTAATATAGCGAAAGAATCTGGTTGGTTGTGATGATATAATATTTTTTGAACATTATGTGCTAAAAATGATGGGATTGAATGGAACAATACTAACTTTAGGAGAGGAGGTATTCCTCCTTTTTCTTTTTTGGGGGAGCACTACAAAAGAGCTAAAATTAACAATAAAAAAGAAAAATATCTTGACAACCAATGGAAAATTTTGTTACAATAATAAACGGTACTTTTTACTTTTGGTCTCTCAAGAGTGTACAGGGACGTGCTGACAAATGTTGCAAAAGTACACACAGATGATAGCTGTCACCAAGTGTATCATCACCAAAAATAAAAAAACACAGGAGAATGTAGATGCCTACAATTAACCAATTGGTTCGCAAACCGCGTAAATCAAAAGTAGAAAAATCTAAATCACCAGCTTTGAACGTTGGTTACAACAGTCATAAAAAAGTTCAAACAAACGTTTCTTCACCACAAAAACGTGGTGTTGCAACTCGTGTTGGAACAATGACACCTAAAAAACCTAACTCAGCCCTTCGTAAATTCGCTCGTGTACGTTTGAGCAACCTTATCGAAGTTACTGCCTACATCCCAGGTATCGGACACAACTTGCAAGAGCACAGCGTGGTTCTTCTTCGTGGTGGACGTGTAAAAAGACCTTCCAGGGTACGTTACCATATCGTCCGTGGTGCACTTGATACTGCAGGTGTTAACGATCGTAAACAAAGGTAGTTCTAAATACGGTACTAAACGTCCAAAAGCATAAGGAAAGGGGATAAAGAGAAATGAGTCGTAAAAATAGAGCTCCAAAACGTGACGTATTGCCAGATCCGCTTTACAATTCACAACTAGTTACTCGTCTTATCAACCGCGTTATGCTTGATGGTAAACGTGGTACAGCTGCTTCAATCGTTTACGGTGCCTTTGAACAAATCAAAGAAGCTACTGGAAACGATGCACTTGAAGTATTTGAAACAGCTATGGAAAACATCATGCCTGTACTTGAAGTACGTGCACGTCGTGTTGGTGGTTCTAACTACCAAGTCCCAGTTGAAGTTCGTCCAGAACGTCGTACAACACTTGGACTTCGTTGGTTGGTAACAATCGCTCGTCTTCGTGGTGAACACACAATGCAAGACCGTCTTGCAAAAGAAATCTTGGATGCTGCTAACAACACTGGTGCAGCTGTTAAGAAACGTGAAGACACTCACCGTATGGCTGAAGCTAACCGTGCATTCGCACACTTCCGTTGGTAAAATCATGATGCTAGGAACGGTAAGGATGCAAGGTGAAAATAGGAAACTGACGCAGTATTCGACGAATACAAAGAAGTTTATCTTTTTCACACAGCATCCCGTTCCGGCTCAAATCGGCTAATTAACTTTAGCCTGAGTTCAATTCAACTTGTAAATCTATAAGTTGAAACCAACAATAGCATGAAAACATTGAGAACGGGTAGGTCCTGCCTATCCGTTTTTATTAAAATCGTGTTATAATAGAATAGAAATTAAAAATAAATAGGAGAAACAAACCTCATGGCACGCGAATTTTCACTTGAAAAAACTCGTAATATCGGTATCATGGCTCACGTTGATGCTGGTAAAACAACAACTACTGAGCGTATTCTTTACTACACTGGTAAAATCCACAAAATCGGTGAAACTCACGAAGGTGCGTCACAAATGGACTGGATGGAGCAAGAGCAAGAACGTGGTATCACTATCACATCTGCTGCGACAACAGCTCAATGGAATAACCACCGCGTAAACATCATCGACACACCAGGACACGTGGACTTCACAATCGAAGTACAACGTTCTCTTCGTGTATTGGATGGTGCGGTTACTGTTCTTGACTCACAATCAGGTGTTGAGCCTCAAACTGAAACAGTTTGGCGTCAAGCAACTGAGTATGGAGTTCCACGTATCGTATTTGCCAACAAAATGGACAAAATAGGTGCTGACTTCCTTTACTCTGTAAGCACACTTCACGATCGTCTTCAAGCAAATGCACACCCAATCCAATTGCCAATCGGTTCTGAAGATGACTTCCGTGGTATCATCGACTTGATCAAGATGAAAGCTGAAATCTATACTAACGACCTTGGTACAGATATCCTTGAAGAAGACATCCCAGCTGAATACCTTGACCAAGCTCAAGAATACCGTGAAAAATTGATCGAAGCAGTTGCTGAAACTGACGAAGAATTGATGATGAAATACCTTGAAGGTGAAGAAATCACTAACGAAGAATTGAAAGCTGGTATTCGTAAAGCGACTATCAACGTTGAATTCTTCCCAGTATTGTGTGGTTCTGCCTTTAAGAACAAAGGTGTTCAATTGATGCTTGATGCGGTTATTGACTACCTTCCAAGCCCACTTGACATCCCAGCAATCAAAGGTATCAACCCAGATACAGACGAAGAAGAAACTCGTCCAGCATCTGACGAAGAGCCATTTGCAGCTCTTGCCTTCAAGATCATGACTGACCCATTTGTAGGTCGTTTGACATTCTTCCGTGTTTACTCAGGTGTTCTTCAATCAGGTTCATACGTATTGAACACTTCTAAGGTAAACGTGAACGTATCGGACGTATCCTTCAAATGCACGCTAACAGCCGTCAAGAAATCGACACTGTTTACTCAGGTGATATCGCTGCTGCCGTTGGTTTGAAAGATACTACAACTGGTGACTCATTGACAGATGAAAAATCTAAAATCATTCTTGAGTCAATCAACGTTCCAGAACCAGTTATCCAATTGATGGTTGAGCCAAAATCTAAAGCTGACCAAGACAAGATGGGTATCGCCCTTCAAAAATTGGCTGAAGAAGATCCAACGTTCCGCGTTGAAACAAACGTTGAAACTGGTGAAACAGTTATCTCAGGTATGGGTGAGCTTCACCTTGACGTCCTTGTTGACCGTATGCGTCGTGAGTTCAAAGTTGAAGCGAACGTAGGTGCTCCTCAAGTATCTTACCGTGAAACATTCCGCGCTTCTACTCAAGCACGTGGATTCTTCAAACGTCAGTCTGGTGGTAAAGGTCAATTTGGTGATGTATGGATTGAATTTACTCCAAACGAAGAAGGTAAAGGATTCGAATTCGAAAACGCAATCGTCGGTGGTGTGGTTCCTCGTGAATTTATCCCAGCGGTTGAAAAAGGTTTGGTAGAATCTATGGCTAATGGTGTTCTTGCAGGTTATCCAATGGTTGACGTTAAAGCTAAGCTTTACGATGGTTCATACCACGATGTCGACTCATCTGAAACTGCCTTCAAGATTGCGGCTTCACTTGCTCTTAAAGAAGCTGCTAAATCAGCACAACCAGCTATCCTTGAGCCAATGATGCTTGTAACAATCACTGTTCCAGAAGAAAACCTTGGTGATGTTATGGGTCACGTAACTGCTCGTCGTGGACGTGTAGATGGTATGGAAGCACACGGTAACAGCCAAATCGTTCGTGCTTACGTTCCACTTGCTGAAATGTTCGGTTACGCAACAGTTCTTCGTTCTGCATCTCAAGGACGTGGTACATTCATGATGGTATTTGACCACTACGAAGATGTACCTAAGTCAGTACAAGAAGAAATCATTAAGAAAAACAAAGGTGAAGACTAGTCTGTCCTCATTCTAGAAGGAAGTCACTTAGTGGCTTCCTTTTGTTTTTAGAAAATACCTCTAAATATGGTAAAATAGTAGGAGAATAATGTGAGGAAAATGAATGTCAAATAGTTTTGAAATTTTGATGAATCAACTGGGGATGCCTTCTGAAATGAGACAGGCTCCTGCTTTAGCACAGGCCGATATTGAGCGAGTTGTGGTTCATAAAATTAGTAAGGTATGGGAGTTTCATTTCGTATTCTCTAATATTTTACCGATTGAAATCTTTTTAGAATTAAAGAAAGGTTTGAGCGAAGAATTTTCTAAGACAGGCAATAAAGCTATTTTCGAAATAAAGGCTCTGTCTCAAGAATTTTCAAATCAACTCTTGCAGTCCTACTATAGGGAGGCTTTCTCTGAGGGACCATGTGCTAGTCAAGGTTTTAAGTCACTTTATCAAAATTTGCAAGTTCGTGCAGAGGGCAATCAGCTATTTATTGAAGGATCTGAGGCGATTGATAAGGAACACTTTAAGAAATCACCTTCCTAATTTAGCTAAACAACTTGAAAAATTTGGTTTTCCTATTTTTAACTGTCAAGTAGAGAAAAATGATGTGCTGACCCAAGAGCAGGAAGAAGCCTTTCATGCTGAAAATGAGCAGATTGTTCAAGCGGCCAATGAAGAAGCGCTCCGTGCTATGGAGCAACTGGAACAGATGGCACCACCTCCAGCTGAAGAGAAACCAGCCTTTGATTTTCAGGCCCAAAAGGCTGCGGCTAAGCCAAAGCTAGATAAGGCGGAGATTACTCCTATGATCGAAGTGACGACTGAGGAAAATCGTCTGGTCTTTGAAGGGGTTGTTTTTGATGTGGAGCAAAAAGTGACCAGAACAGGGCGTGTTTTGATCAACTTTAAAATGACAGACTACACTTCCAGTTTTTCTATGCAAAAGTGGGTTAAGAACGAGGAAGAGGCTCAGAAATTTGATCTAATTAAGAAAAATTCTTGGCTTCGAGTTCGTGGGAATGTGGAGATGAATAACTTCACACGCGATTTGACTATGAACGTGCAGGATGTGCAGGAAGTTGTTCACTATGAGCGGAAGGATTTAATGCCAGAAGGAGAACGGCGGGTTGAGTTTCATGCTCATACTAACATGTCGACTATGGATGCACTACCCGAGGTAGAAGAGATCGTTGCGACAGCTGCTAAGTGGGGACACAAAGCAGTTGCTATCACCGACCACGGGAATGTTCAATCCTTCCCACATGGCTATAAGGCGGCTAAGAAAGCGGGAATCCAGCTGATCTATGGTATGGAAGCCAATATTGTGGAGGACCGTGTTCCTATCGTTTATAACGAAGTGGAGATGGACTTGTCAGAAGCAACCTATGTGGTATTTGACGTGGAAACGACGGGTCTATCAGCTATCTACAATGACTTGATTCAGGTTGCAGCCTCTAAGATGTACAAGGGGAATGTCATTGCTGAATTTGATGAATTTATCAATCCTGGGCATCCCTTGTCAGCTTTTACTACTGAGTTGACTGGAATTACAGATGATCATGTCAAAAATGCCAAATCACTGGAACAAGTTCTGCAAGAATTCCAAGAATTCTGCAAGGATACAGTCTTAGTTGCCCATAATGCGACCTTTGACGTTGGCTTTATGAATGCCAACAATGAGCGTCATGGTCTTCCTAAAATTAGTCAGCCAGTTATTGATACGCTGGAGTTTGCTAGAAACCTCTATCCTGAGTACAAACGTCATGGTTTGGGACCTTTGACCAAGCGTTTTGGTGTGGCCTTAGAACATCACCACATGGCCAACTACGATGCGGAAGCTACAGGTCGCCTGCTTTTCATCTTTATCAAAGAGGTGGCAGAAAAACATGGTGTGACCGATCTAGCTAGACTCAACATTGATTTGATTAGTCCAGATTCTTACAAAAAAGCTCGAATCAAGCATGCGACTATTTATGTCAAGAATCAGATAGGTCTAAAAAATATCTTTAAGCTGGTTTCTTTATCCAATACCAAGTACTTTGAAGGGGTGCCACGAATTCCGAGAACAGTTCTAGATGCCCATCGGGAAGGTTTGATTTTAGGTTCAGCTTGCTCTGAAGGTGAAGTTTTTGATGCAGTCGTTTCCCAAGGTGTGGATGCGGCGGTTGAGGTGGCCAAGTATTATGACTTTATCGAGGTCATGCCCCCAGCTATCTACGCGCCATTGATTGCTAAGGAGCAGGTCAAGGATATGGAAGAACTCCAGACTATTATCAAGAGTTTAATAGAGGTTGGAGACCGCCTTGGCAAGCCAGTTTTGGCTACGGGAAATGTCCACTATATCGAACCAGAAGAAGAAATTTACCGTGAAATTATCGTTCGTAGTTTGGGACAGGGGGCGATGATTAACCGAACCATAGGTCACGGCGAACATGCTCAACCTGCTCCTCTTCCAAAAGCTCATTTTCGAACAACCAATGAGATGTTGGATGAATTTGCCTTTTTGGGAGAGGAACTGGCACGCAAACTAGTTATTGAAAATCCCAATGCCTTGGCAGATATCTTTGAACCTGTTGAGGTAGTTAAGGGTGACTTGTATACGCCTTTCATCGACAAGGCTGAAGAAACAGTTGCCGAGTTGACCTACAAGAAAGCTTTTGAGATTTATGGAAATCCGCTGCCAGATATCGTTGATTTGCGGATTGAAAAAGAATTGACTTCCATTCTGGGGAATGGATTTGCCGTGATTTATCTGGCTTCTCAGATGTTGGTGCAGCGTTCCAATGAACGGGGATACTTGGTTGGTTCTCGTGGGTCTGTCGGATCTAGTTTCGTTGCGACCATGATTGGGATTACGGAGGTTAATCCTCTCTCTCCTCACTATGTCTGTGGTCAGTGTCAGTACAGTGAGTTTATCACGGATGGTTCGTACGGTTCAGGATTTGATATGCCCAATAAGAACTGTCCTAAATGTGGTCATAAACTCAGCAAAAATGGGCAGGATATTCCGTTCGAGACCTTCCTTGGATTTGATGGGGACAAGGTTCCCGATATTGATTTGAACTTCTCGGGAGAAGACCAGCCTAGCGCCCACTTGGATGTGCGTGATATCTTTGGTGAGGAATATGCCTTCCGTGCGGGAACGGTTGGTACGGTGGCTGCTAAGACTGCCTATGGATTTGTCAAGGGCTATGAGAGAGATTATGGCAAGTTTTATCGTGATGCAGAGGTGGAACGTCTTGCCCAAGGTGCTGCTGGTGTCAAGCGGACAACAGGCCAACACCCGGGAGGAATCGTTGTTATTCCTAACTATATGGATGTTTACGACTTTACGCCTGTCCAGTATCCAGCAGATGACGTGACGGCTGAATGGCAAACGACTCACTTTAACTTCCACGATATTGATGAGAACGTCCTTAAACTTGATGTACTGGGACATGATGATCCGACCATGATTCGAAAACTCCAGGACTTGTCTGGGATTGATCCTAATGAAATCCCTATGGATGATGAGGGAGTTATGGCTCTCTTTTCTGGTACTGATGTACTTGGGGTAACACCTGAGCAAATCGGAACTCCGACGGGCATGCTGGGGATTCCAGAGTTTGGAACCAACTTTGTTCGAGGGATGGTCGATGAAACCCATCCGACGACTTTTGCAGAATTGCTTCAGTTGTCAGGGTTGTCCCACGGTACCGACGTTTGGCTGGGCAATGCCCAAGATTTGATTAAGCAAGGGATTGCTGACCTATCAACCGTTATCGGTTGTCGAGACGACATCATGGTTTACCTCATGCATGCTGGTCTCGAACCTAAGATGGCCTTTACCATCATGGAACGGGTACGTAAGGGCTTGTGGCTCAAGATTTCAGAAGAGGAACGCAATGGCTACATCGAAGCCATGAAGGCTAATAAGGTACCAGAGTGGTATATCGAATCCTGTGGGAAAATTAAGTACATGTTTCCTAAAGCCCATGCGGCAGCCTACGTTATGATGGCCTTGCGTGTAGCTTACTTCAAGGTTCATCATCCCATTTATTACTACTGTGCTTACTTCTCCATTCGTGCTAAGGCTTTTGATATCAAGACAATGGGGGCGGGCTTGGATGCCATCAAACGCAGAATGGAAGAAATCGCTGAAAAACGGAAGAACAATGAAGCCTCTAATGTGGAGATTGACCTCTATACAACTCTTGAAATTGTCAATGAGATGTGGGAGCGTGGCTTCAAGTTTGGGAAGTTAGACCTCTACCGTAGTGATGCGACTGAATTCATCATTGACGGAGATACACTGATTCCACCATTTGTTGCTATGGATGGTCTGGGAGAGAACGTTGCTAAGCGGTTGGTGCGAGCGCGTGAAGAGGGAGAATTCCTCTCTAAAACAGAATTGCGCAAGCGTGGTGGACTCTCATCAACCTTGGTTGAAAAGATGGATGAAATGGGGATTCTGGGCAATATGCCAGAGGATAACCAGCTCAGTTTGTTTGATGAGTTGTTTTAAAAAATTAACAGACGAGGCTGAGACAAAATGATTCACAGCTGTAAAAAAGGCTAGAGATTTCCAATTGCGGAACTCTAGCTTTTTAGTTTTGAGTCGTTATCTTATTGTATTTTATACTCATCTACTTTCAAAAAGCACTCTAGTCCATCGCCGGTTAACGATGGACTTTATCACCTCCTTCTCTAGTACTTGTATGACATCTTCCAAAGTTTGAAAGGCCTTATTCTTAAATCCACATTTACGAATCTCTTTCCACACTTGTTCAATGGGGTTCACCACTGGTGTTTAGGGAGGATTAAAGGTAAAGCCAATATTAGTCGGAATCTTTAAGGTACTTGATTTATGCCATATAGCCTTGTCCATAAAGAGTAAAAGATAATCATCTGGATAAGTTTGTGAAAGTTCTTCCAAAAAGGCCTTCATCCACTCAGTATTATATACACCAGCGATTAAGAAAAATGATTCGCCTGTATGGGCATCAACAGTTCCATAAAAATAGCGAAATTCTCGTATATAGTGACCATGGATATGTGGACGTACTCCCATTGGAGCCCAACAAGATTCCAGTTTACTGATTCTACCGAAACCAGCCTCATCTTGGTACATCAAGCGAACCTTACGAAAACGTCTACTAGATTTAAAGCGCTTGGCATTCTTTAGTTCTTAAGTGCTGATAGCATTCGTTCATATTGAGGGGCTGCTTCAGATTCATCAGCCTTATAAACCCTAATTTCTTGCCTAAAACCTGTCGTGTTATGGCTATGTTTGAGGTGATCAAACTGGTATACCCAACCCTCTGGATGGGTGTAGGTATCAGTTGTTTCATCGTAAGTCCAATTATCCAAATTCCTATCAGATTCTTTGTAGTTTTTCTTCTGTTTCTAATCAAACATAGCATATTTAATCAGATGGTTCACCTCCTTTTCATCTAAACGAAGGAGGTTCTCTTCACTTCCATATCCAGCATCTGCGACAACTGTCTTTACGTCATGAGGATAGGTTTCAAGGAAGGGCAGAAGAGTCTTGGTGTCTGTCGGATTTGAGAAGACATCATAGTGAAGAACAAATTGGTTTTCAGTAGCGATTTGAAGATTATAAGCAGCCTTGAGTTGACCATTTTTCATATGGTCTTCTTTCATTCGCATAAAAGTGGCATCTGGATCGGTTTTGGAAAAACTGTTATGCCCTTCAAATGTCTCCTGATAGTTCTCATATTTTTCAGCACGTACTGAAAAATCCTCCTTAACTTTACGCAAGACTTTCTTGAGTTTACGACGCTGGGTTTTACGTTCATCCTTTCCTTTAACGGGAGTCTCCTCAATGTCTTGGTTCAGTTTTTCCAATTCTTCTTCAAGGACTTGAGCAAATTCAAGCAACTGCTCTGAGGAGATAGGCTCTTGTGTATCCAGTTTGATAGCCTGATGGATAATGGGAGTGATTTCTTCTTGAAAATAGACTTGTATCTGTTCTTGAAGTTTGGCGGAGAACTTGTCCGTTGCTTTCTTCCACACGAAACTATACTTGTTAGCATTGGCTTCAATCTTAGTCTCGTCAATAAGCAGACAATCTAAAGTCACTAACTCTTCCATTTTTAAACGAAGATTGAGGTCGATGAAAAGAGCACGAATGAGTTCTTCTATCCCTTCAGCTACACGAAAACGATTGATGGTGCGATAGCTAACAAGCAACTGCCCTGATAGGTATTGCATAGCCAGATTTTCAATCATCATTTTTCAATGTTTCGACCAGAGGAAATCCCTTGTGAATAGGCAAATAGAAGAGTAGATACAAGGATTTAAGGGTGATAAGACGGGCGACCAAAGGTATGATAGAAGGCGTTGAAACGATTTCCTTTCAAGGTATTCACCACTTTTTCAATTGTAAGGACGAGATGGTCTTTTGTTAAGAAAGAACTGATTTCTAGTGGTAAAGTGGTAAAGTTGTTTGATTTGTGTTATAGTGGATATGCATGGGATAGCCTTTCTAAATCGATTATTGTTCAATTCAATTTTAACAAGACTATTGTAGCCATGCAAAAAGCAACGGCAAATATGTTGTTTTTTAGAGATAAGGGACTATTTTCCCAGTCTCATTTTTTAGGAACTAGCAGTTGTTTTGTAATTCTAAAAATGATATTCTTAAGGATGTTATAAGAAGGAGAAATGAATGAGTAGAAAAGCAGTTGTCTTTGTAGCAGAGTTATCCTATATGGAAAAATTAGAAATTGCTATCAAATCACTTTGTGCCCATCATCGCCAACTAAAAATCTATGTACTGAATGAGAATATCCCGACAGAGTGGTTTCAACTGATGAATCATCGTTTGGAAACCATTGACTCAGAGATTTTGAATTGCCGGGTTGCCGCAGATGGTTTCAAGCAGTTCTCGCTGCCAAGCTCACATCTTCACTATGCGACCTTTTTCCGTTATTGCATTCCAGACTTAGTCGAAGAAGATCGTATTCTCTATTTGGATTGTGATATGATTGTGACGAAACCTCTATCAGACTTATTTGAAGTAGATCTTGATGGCTGTGGTATAGGTGCAGTAGAGGATCGCCCAACGACACGAGAGGGCTTCAATGCCGGACTGCTCGTATTGGACTTAGCCTGGTGGCGTGATCACCAGACGACGCAAGCTCTCTTTGAGTTGACTAAGGAGCTTCACCAGCATGTTTATGGAGATCAAGGAATTTTGAATCACTACTTCAAGGATGCTTGGCTTCGCCTACCTTTGACCTATAACCTTCAAGTGGGATCGGATAAGGATCAGCATCAGTATGGGGACTTGGCCTGGTATGATGAGTTTCCAGGTCTTCCAGCAGTCATTCATTATACATCTCACAATAAACCCTGGACAGCCAATCGATTCAATCGATTTAGAGAGATTTGGTGGTTTTATTATGCTTTATCTTGGGAAGATACCTTGTTGAGAAAGCCACTCATGCAGCAGCGCTTAGAAGATCTAGTAGGGGAATTCCCCTATCATACTGCGGTTTATACTCATTCGGAAGATTTACATGAAGTGGAGTGTCTACTGAGAGCCTTTCCAGACGTTGCCTTTCATGTATTAGCCCACACTCATTTTGGCTTTGGCTTGATTCAGCTGGAACGGTATCCAAATTTAATTCTTTATCCAGCCTTTGATCCTTTGATAAGTCGCATGGTTTAGAAAAAATCGATTTTTATTTAGATATCAATCCACATGGAGAAGTAGACCAAATTACTCAAAAAATTCACAGGCTGGGCAAGCCGATTTATTCCTTTCTTAGTACCAATCATGATCAGACTGGCCAAAATCATCTTTTTGAAGACCAGCAAGTAGATCAGATGATTGAAGCTATCCGCCAGTATTTAAAGACAGTTGAGAAATAGAAGATGGAAAGAAAAGAACTAGTTAGTATTATAATTCCCATTTACAATGTGGAAAAATTTCTGAGACAGTGTCTCGAGACCGTTGTGACTCAAACTTATCCTCATTTGGAGATTATCTTGGTCAATGATGGATCTCCTGATCAATCAGAAGCCATCTGTAAGGAGTTTTTTAAGAAGGATACACGTATTCGCTACATCCGCCAAGAAAATGCTGGTTTATCTGCTGCAAGAAATGCGGGGATTGATCTAGCAACAGGGGACTATATTACCTTTATCGATCCAGATGATTGGGTAACGGAAGACTATATCGAAATCCTCTATAACCAATTAAAAAAATATGAGGCCGACATCTCCATTGGAAACTATAATTTATATGATGAGTCGAGAAGTAAGTACCTCATTAAAGTTACGGAAGAGACCTACTCAGAAGCTGTATATGAGGGGCGGGCGATTATCGATCAAGATGCTGTCCAGGAAAGCAAGGATATGGCTTGGGCTTGTGCCATGATGAAGCTCTACAAGCTTTCTCTTTTTGAGAATCTTCGTTTTCCACTTGGGAAAAATGTAGAGGATAACTTCCTAATGTACAAGCTCTTGCTTAGGGCTGAGCGTGTTATTCATACAGAGAAGTGTATCTACTGGTATCGGGTAGGTAGAGAGGACACCTTATCTCAGGTCTGGACTGAGAAGCGCGTCCTGGATGAAATGGAAGCAAAAAATGAAAAAGCTGGCTCTTTTAGGAATGATGGGATATGATCTGACTGGGCATCGCTATATCTACAAGACGAGGTTGAAGCGAGCGATTGAAAAGCTTGAAGAAGCCCAGCTACAAGAAACAGAAACCTATCAATGTGCCCGTATAAACTTAGGTTTGTTAGAGCCCTAGATTCTTAGTTAGTGGGCTCCTTTTTAGAAAGGATTCTTATGCTAGTCATTGCACCAGAAAATAATAGAGAGTTGGAAAAAGTCAGACAGCTACTGGCTATCTTAGGTCAGTCTTATCAGGTCCTGTTTACCAATTTGGAAACAGATTTGGGGTTAGATGAAGATAGTTTGGCTTCCCTCTTGACCTATACAGATCCCAGCTCTAGGGAGGGGCAGCCTCTCTTTTTTAATGACTTACCTGTTCCTAATTATTGGGAGCCATGGACTATGGGGATTACGACCTATATTTTTGATGGTCAGAAACGACGAGGAAATATAATCTTACGAAAAGATATCCAATCACGAACCGTAGAGTATGTGGAGTGGTTGGGTGAGGGGAATACTGTTCTGACTGTTGAAGATTACAATCGTTATGGTTGGAGAAGCCGTAAACGACTGTTGGAAGAAGATGGACAAACCTACCTGGAAATTTACTACAATCGAAATCAGGAAGAGGTTTTGCATCATTTTGTCAAACAAGGGTATTTCCTCTATCAGAAAAAGTCTGGTCGAGATCAGCTTTATGCTAATGAGGAGGAGTTGAGACGAGCTCTATTCGATAAGGCCCTTTCTGGTCAGGAACCCCTTATCTGTTTGGATTCGAAGGTAGTTCCCCTCCTACAAGAACTTGGAAAGGAAGACCTGATTTTTTGTAGTCCTCACCAAGAGAATTTAGGAGACCTTCAAAAACAAGTCAAGCAGATATTCATCTTGAATTACTATGATCCTGAAGATCGAAAAGCGGACCTTCACTATGTGGCTGGATTGGTTGATCCTGGGACAATTACCTTTCAAACTAAGGTTTTGATCATGACAGCATCAGAAGAAGTGGAAAGCTTGGCCTACTTGGTAGAAAGTCTTCCCGGAGTGGACTTTCATGTTGCAGCCCTGACCAACATGGGACCCAAATTAACCAATTTAAGCTCTATTCCTAATCTTCATCTCCATCCGAATTGCTCAGAGGAGAGTTTTCAGGAGTTATTGGCAAGCTGCTCGCTATATTTGGATTTGAACCATGGTCAGGAAGTTTTAGCAGCCTCTATGAGAGCGATTGAGAGTGGGCAGCTAATTCTTGGATTAAACACGACTGTTCATTATGAGTCTTACAAAAAATTACCAACTGTCCTCGCATCTAGCGATTTATTACTAGAAAAGATCAAAGATGTGTTGCAATCACCAGAAGAGTTTACTAATCGGATTGAGGAACAAAGAGTCATCTTGCAATTGGCTAGGAAAGAAGACTTGCTTGCATTCTTCAATTGTCGAGGGGAGGAAACCAAATGACCATTTATACCTTTAATCTCTTGGTGGGATATGAACCAAATGGGGTAGATGTGGCTCAGGCTTCTCGGGCAATCATGCTTCGTCAGTTACAGGAGCCAGCACGATTTGTCTTTACGACATGGCTCAGTCCTCAGAAGTTAGCCTATTATCTCTCGCTTGGCCACAAGGATGAAGAACTCTTATACGCCTATCTCAGCTTTACGGATCAAGAAATCAGTGTTCCTTCTGTCACAGTCGAGGCTCTACAAATGGACTTTCAGCTAGCGCGACTAGACTTGGTGAAAAAGACGGAGACTGAGGCGCATTACCAGATTTCTAATGATCAATTACTGATCTTTACTTTAGATCCTTATCATCAAGGCTGTGTCCGCTATGTTGATTATCTAGTGAGAGGTTCTATGGTTAAACGGGAGTGGTATGGAGCTAAAAAAATAGTTACAGAATACTTTGTAGGTGGGATCATCGTTCGACGAACCTATCACCATCAAAATGGTAGAGTAGCTTTCAGGAAATCAAGCAGAGACAAGACTGGTTTTATCAATTGGGAAGGGAAATCTTATTGACCCAAACTCAAGTGTTGGAACGTTTTCTTGCTCGACTTGATTTAGGGAAAGAGGATATTCTCTTGCTTGATCGAGCATCCTTAATGGATTTTTCCCGCCCCATTCTTGAGCAAAAGACTTCTGCTCGCTTAGGGTTTGTCTTTCACTCGGAGCATGAATTTTTGAATGGTTCTCTTAATTATGAGTACTATTATGTATTTAAATATATGCAACGCTTTGACTTCCTGCTAACAGCAACAGCACTTCAAAAAGAGGTCTTATTAGAAACCTTTAAAAAGCAAGGTATAGATGTACTTCCTATTTATGTACTTCCTGTCGGACATTTGGATCAGTTACAGCAACCATCGTCCCCTCGCCAACCTCTGAGCTTGATGACAGCATCTCGCCTGGATCCTCGTAAAAGAATTGATTTAGCCATTCGGGCGGTTGCTTTGGGCCCATCAAAGGGTGCCCACTTTGCAATTTCATATCTTTGGTAAAGGAGGAGAGGAGCCTACTTTGCGCCAGCTTATCCAAGATCTTCATGCGGATGATTATATCTTACTTCGAGGACATGCAGATTTAGAGTCTATTTATCCCCAGTATCAAGTTTATATCACGACTTCTCAGTGGGAAACCTTTGGTTTAACCCTGATGGAAGCCATTGGTTCGGGTTTGGTCTTACTTGGTTTTGATTCTCGCTATGGTAATCCAACCTTCATTCAGGATGGAAAAAATGGCTATCTAGTTCCATGTGGTGTGGATAGAAATGAAGAAGAATTGGTTGCTGACATGGCAGAGAAGCTCGTTTTTATCTTAGAAAATGACTTGGAGTCTATGCATCAGGCTTCTTATGATCTCGCAAGGAACTATTTGAGAGAAAGGATTGTTCAAGCTTGGCGTCAAGTGCTCGGCAAACTGAGGGAGGATCTTTAAAGCCCTGAATACTAAGTGAATGAGTCTGACTTCTGCAGGTTGAAAAACTCCTGCAGATTTTTTCTCGATCAAGCAAAATAGGGTAAATTATGGTTTTACTCAATTTTATGCTTTTAACTTTGTATATTATGTTTTATGGAAGAATTGTTCTGATTTAAAAGGAAAGTATTCGTGTATTGAATTTAAAGATTTTAAGTTTACATATCGTCGTTCCATAGAGCACTGGTTTCCTCAGAATCCAAATGGATATGATGGAGAGAGCCAATTACCTGCTGAGTTTTTACATTCCTTTGGGAATCTTTGTATCATTACCGATAGTCAGAACTCCAGGTTTGGAAACTCCTATCCAGAGGTTAAATTGGAACAATGGGAAAGAGAAGGTATATTCCATCGTCAGAGTTTAAAATTACAAATAATGGCTGACATAACGAAAAAGACTAAATAGAAATCAGATCAGATTGTAGGACTAGAAAAAGAGATTTTGACTAGGGTAAATCATTTTATAGAAAGTAAGTCATCAGAACAGCTATAATCATCTATTTAAAGAGGCTAATGTATATCCAATAGATTTACATTAGCCTTCTTTTTTGTTAAAATAGTCTATAAAAAGAGGGTGAGAGTATGTCAAAGACGAGTATGAGCATCCGTTTGGATAGTGAGGTGAAGGAGCAGGCCCAACAGGTATTTAATAATCTGGGAATGGATATGACAACAGCTATCAATATTTTCCTTCGTCAGGCTATTCAATATCAGGGATTACCTTTTGATGTTAGACTAGACGAGAATCGGAAGTTGCTTGAGGTATTAACAGATTTTGACCAAAATCGTAATATGAGCCAATCTTTTGAATCAGTCTCTGACTTGATGGAAGATTTGCATGCTTAAGATTCGTTATCATAAATAGTTTAAAAAAGATTTTAAATTGGCTATGAAGCGTGGTTTGAAGGCAGAATTATTAGAAGAAGTTTAATTTTCTGGTTCAAGAAAAAGAACTTCCTGCTAGATATCGTGATCATCAATTAACGGCATCCAAGCATTTTCAAGAAGTTCGTGAATGCCATATCCAGCCAGATTGACTTTGGGTCTATAAAGTAGAAAAGGAAGAATTGCTTTTAAACTTGCTGAGGACAGGCAGTCATAGTGATTTATTTTAATCTATTTTAAGGAGTTTAAGATGAAACTAAGAATATTCGCGGAAGACAAACCTGCTGAGAAGGTATTTGAATATCAAAAAGAACTTGCTGATCAGACAATTCTTCTATCAACAGCACTCTTGTCTGGTGCCGTTGCTTTAGCAGGATTATTCTCTGCTTTGAAAGAAAAATAAAAATAGAAAAGAGAAAATAACATGGTTTTACCAAATTTTAAAGAAAATCTAGAAAAATATGCGAAATTATTGGTTGCGAACGGAATCAACGTGCAACCTGGTCACACTTTGGCTCTCTCTATCGATGTGGAGCAACGTGAGTTGGCTCACTTAATCGTCAAAGAAGCTTATGCCTTGGGTGCGCATGAGGTTATCGTTCAGTGGACAGATGATGTGATTAACCGTGAGAAATTCCTCCATGCGCCGATGGAGCGTCTGGACAATGTACCAGAATACAAGATTGCTGAGATGAACTATCTTTTGGAGAACAAAGCTAGCCGTCTTGGAGTTCGTTCATCTGATCCAGGTGCCTTGAACGGAGTGGATGCTGATAAGCTTTCAGCTTCTGCTAAAGCTATGGGACTTGCCATGAAGCCAATGCGTATCGCAACTCAATCTAACAAGGTTAGCTGGACTGTAGCAGCCGCTGCTGGACTTGAGTGGGCTAAGAAAGTCTTTCCAAATGCTGCGAGCGATGAAGAAGCAGTCGATCTTCTTTGGGATCAAATCTTCAAAACTTGCCGAGTCTATGAAGCAGATCCTGTTAAGGCTTGGGAAGAGCATGCAGCTATTCTCAAGAGCAAAGCAGATATGCTCAATAAAGAACAATTTTCAGCCCTTCACTACACAGCGCCAGGGACAGATTTGACACTTGGTTTGCCGAAGAACCACGTTTGGGAATCAGCTGGGGCTATCAATGCACAGGGCGAAGGATTCTTGCCAAATATGCCGACAGAGGAAGTCTTCACAGCACCTGACTTCCGTCGTGCAGATGGTTATGTAACCTCTACAAAACCGCTTAGTTATAACGGAAACATTATTGAAGGTATTAAGGTGACCTTTAAGGATGGACAAATCGTAGATATCACTGCTGAGAAGGGTGACCAGGTCATGAAAGACCTTGTCTTTGAAAATGCTGGCGCGCGTGCCTTGGGTGAATGTGCATTGGTACCAGATCCAAGTCCAATTTCTCAGTCAGGTATTACCTTCTTTAATACCCTTTTCGATGAAAATGCGTCAAACCACTTGGCTATCGGTGCGCCTATGCGACTAGTGTCGTTGGTGGTGCAGAGATGAGTGAAGAAGAGCTTGAAGCTGCGGGGCTTAACCGTTCAGATGTTCACGTAGACTTTTATGATTGGTTCTAGTAAAATGGATATCGATGGTATCCGTGAAGATGGAACGCGTGTGCCTCTCTTCCGTAACGGAGATTGGGCAAATTAAGGAGCCGAGATGATAGGAAGTATGTTTGTTGGACTCATAGTGGGATTCTTGGCAGGTGCTTTGACCAATCGTGGAGAACGTATGGGTTGCTTTGGAAAAATGTTTCTCGGTTGGATTGGCGCTTTTCTGGGTCACTTGCTCTTTGGAACTTGGGGGCCAGTTTTATCAGGAACAGCTATTATTCCAGCAATTTTAGGTGCCATGATTGTTTTAGCTATTTTTTGGAGACGAGGAAGTTAATTTCCTAATTCAGAGACGAAAAGGAGGTTGGTCACTGAGACAGCCTCCTTTTGAGTGTGATATAATAGTTCTATGAGATTAGATAAATTTTTAGTTGCCTGCGCTGTGGGGAGCCGGACTGAGGTCAAAAACATGCTCAAGGCTGGGCGCGTGACGGTAAATGGTAAAAAAGAGAAATCAGCTAAATTGCAGATTGATGAAGAAAGAGATGAGATTCGCTTTGACGGTCAAGTGCTAGAGTATGAAGAGTTTGTCTATTACATGATGAACAAACCCCAAGGTGTTATTTCAGCGACTGAGGATTCTAAGCATCGAACCGTTCTGGACTTGTTGGATGACTTGGCTCGGAGCAAAGAAGTTTTCCCAGTAGGACGCTTGGATATTGACACGCATGGTCTTTTGCTCTTGACCAATGATGGTCAGCTTGCCCATGCTCTTCTTTCACCTAAGCGTCATGTGGATAAGACATATCTGGCCCAGGTCAAGGGAATGATGACCCAAGAAGATGTGGAGACATTTGCCAAGGGGATTCCTCTCAAAGACTTTACTTGTCAGCCTACTAGACTGGAGCTTGTTTCCATAGATATAGAAAAGAATCAAAGCCAAATCCGTGTGACCATTGCAGAAGGGAAGTTTCATCAGGTCAAGCGTATGGTGGCTTACTGTGGTAAGGAAGTGGTGGACTTGCAACGTTTGACTATGGGAACGCTAGTATTGGATGAGAACTTGCAGCGAGGAGAATGGCGTCGCTTGACCAAGGAAGAATTAGAAGATCTTCTTGCTAGTATTGCTTAATTTGGTTTATATTCGAAAAAGGTGAGGGACAATGTCCTCGCCTTTTATGTTTTTCAGTTGCTTCCTTTGTGAAAAGAGTTATAATAGACTGTAGAATAAAAGGAGGAATCTATGAACGCGATTCAAGAATCATTTACTGATAAACTATTTGCCAATTATGAAGCAAATGTAAAATACCAAGCGATTGAAAATGCTGCTAGCCACAACGGAATTTTTACAGCTCTAGAACGTCGCCAAAGCCATGTAGATAACACACCTGTTTTCTCATTGGATTTGACCAAGGACAAGGTAACCAACCAGAAAGCGTCTGGTCGTTGCTGGATGTTTGCGGCTCTCAATACCTTCCGCCACAAGCTCATCTCACAATATAAATTGGAAAATTTTGAGTTATCACAGGCCCACACCTTCTTCTGGGACAAGTATGAGAAATCCAACTGGTTCTTGGAGCAAGTCATTGCGACTGCAGACCAAGATTTGACGAGCCGTAAGGTTAAATTCCTACTTCAAACTCCACAACAAGATGGTGGTCAATGGGATATGGTCGTTTCTCTCTTTGAGAAATACGGTGTCGTGCCTAAGTCAGTTTACCCTGAATCTGTTTCATCTAGCAGTAGTCGTGAGCTAAATGCCATTCTCAACAAATTGCTTCGTCAAGATGCTCAAATCTTGCGTGACTTGCTCGCTTCTGGTGCAGACCAAGCGACTGTTCAAGCTAAGAAAGAAGACCTCTTGCAAGAAATCTTTAATTTCCTTGCGATGTCTTTAGGACTTCCACCACGTAAATTTGACTTTGCTTATCGCGATAAAGATAACAACTACCAAAGCGAAAAAGGTATCACACCACAGGAATTTTATAAGAAATATGTCAATCTTCCTCTAGAAGATTACGTTTCTGTTATCAATGCTCCAACTGCTGATAAACCTTACGGTAAATCTTACACAGTTGAGATGTTAGGAAATGTAGTTGGTAGCCGTGCGGTTCGCTACATCAACGTTCCAATGGAGCGCTTGAAAGAGTTGGCGATTGCCCAAATGCAAGCAGGAGAGACTGTTTGGTTTGGTTCTGATGTTGGTCAGCTCAGCAACCGCAAAGCTGGAATCCTTGCGACAGATGTTTATGACTTCGAATCAAGTATGGACATTCAACTTACTCAAGACAAGGCTGGACGTTTGGATTACAGCGAAAGCTTGATGACCCACGCCATGGTCTTGACAGGTGTGGATTTGGATGAAAATGGTAAGTCAACCAAGTGGAAGGTTGAAAACTCATGGGGAGACAAGGTTGGTACAGATGGTTACTTTGTTGCTTCAGATGCTTGGATGGACGAATACACTTATCAAATTGTTGTTCGTAAGGAATTACTAACAGCAGAAGAACTAGCTGCTTATGAAGCAGAACCAATCGTCCTTGCACCATGGGATCCAATGGGTGCCTTGGCATAATAAATGAGATATAAAAAGAACGGTTCTATAATTTTTAGGGTTGATGGAAATTTTCCACCAACCCTATTTTAGTGTATACAAAAAGGCCAACATCCATTATATTAAAAGCGCTGAAACCTAAAACAAAAGAATGATGACCATATGAACAATATACTAGAAGCTACACTACAAATCAAAGATAAAAACATTATTTGGGATAATAATGTTCAAGAGAAGATATTAAAAAATAGAAAATCTTTATTTTATTCAGCTACATATACGCATAAACCAGAATTTTGTGCCGTTTGTGGGTGCGTTAGCCAAAATAACAATTATAGTTAAAAACGGGACGAAAACTTCTCGTATCACTCTCTGTTCTGTTTCAGGCCTTCCAGCCTACTTAAATCTACGAAATCAGAGATTTCTCTGTAGAGAATGTGGTTCTTCATTTACTGCAGATACTAGTCGAATTGTAGAAAAATACTGTCATATCTCGAAACGATTAAAAAATAAAATTAAGACAAAAATAAGTGAAACAGTATCTGAAACATATATTGCCAAAGAAACAAATGTTTCAATTCATACCGTTAGACGTATCATATATGATACAGCACGATTATTAACGATTAAACCATTACATGATTTACCTGAGCATTTGTGTTTTGATGAATTTAAATCTGTTAAATCTTCCGATTGCAATATGAGCTTCATTATTTTTGATAGCACTACACACAAGTTGGTCGATGTTGTACGAGATAGAAAATCTTACAGTTTGAAACAATATTTTTATCGTTTTGAGCCTAAGACTAGATTAAAGGTGAAAACTATCTCCATCGATATGTACTTGCCATACATTCAATTAATAAAAGAAATGTTTCCTAACGCAAAAATTATCATTGATCCTTTTCACATTGTACAAGCCTTGAATAGAGAATTAAATAGAACTCGGGTACGTATCATGAATCAGCATCGTTATAAAAATCCTAAATTATATCGAAAGTTAAAATATTATTGGAAGTTAATTTTAAAGAACTCTAATGAACTTCAGAACTATAAATATAATCGTTATAAGCTTTTTTTGAAAGCTTCATAACAAAGTAAAGGAATCGTAGATTATATCTTAGAAAAAAATCCATCTCTTAAAAAAATGATTATGAGGTTGTATATTCACTTCGTGAATGTATACAGGATAGAGATTATATAGAATTCAAGGAAACGATTGAAGCAGCTACGCAATTAGACCTATCTCCTGGTTTAAAAAGAGTTTTAAAGACTCTTATGACTTACTTGCCATATATTCAAAATACTTGTGAGTATCCAACTAGAACAAATGGCCCTATTGAAGGTATAAACAATAAAAACAAAAAGTGCTTAAAAAGAAATGCCTACGGCTTTAGAAACTATTACCATTTTTAGAAATAGGATTATTTTTAATAACAAAAAAATGTTTTGGTCTAAAAACAAAAAGGAATTAAGCAACAATTAGTTGTTTAATCCCTTCCTAAATTTCTGCATCAACACTATTTGACAAAGAGCCCTTTTTTAGTGCTCAAAATAGCACTCAATTTTAAATGGATTTGGTGTTCAAAAAATATAATCAAATGCAACAAACTAATTTCATTTTTTTAATAGGCACAATTAATTTTTAGAAGATAGTACGAAAAAAATATTGACTATTTTTCTTTAGAAAGTGTAAAATTTAGATAGATTATTTAAAAGTGAGGTTTTTTTATCTTGTCTATATTAAAGAAGAAAGTTAATATGTTTAGTGTACTATTGAATGTGGTATTAATAGCTATTATAGCTATTGGAGTGCTATTTTTTTCTTACCTAAGGAACATAAATCAGAAGTCAAATCGTCAATTAATATCGAAAGTATTGAAAAAAAGTGAATGAAGTTGTATTTTTTTGAATGCGGGAATTAATGAAATTATTTCTGAAACAAAAACAACTCAAGTTTTTGGGTTTGATGTGCCGTTCTCTAAAAAAGCAGCATTAGTAATTTTAAATTATAAAGCTAAATTTGGAATTAAAAGTAGTGTAAAGGTTGAACAAATAAGCGAAAAAGAATATAAGGTTATTGTTCCAAAATTGGAAGTAATTGGTGTTGAACTTTCAAAAGATAATCCTTATGATTTATATGATAGTCATGGAGAGTTATTAAGTGGAACTACAGAAGATATTGATACTGGGAAATTGGTCGCTAACCAACTTTCTAGTGATAAACAAGCAGAGTATTTAGATAAATTTAAGAGTGAAATTAAAGAATCTGCAATCAATTATTATAAAACAATATTTTCTTCAATGGATTCTGAAGTAAAAGTAACTATAGAATTTACAGAATAATTTTTGAAATACAAAACCCTGACCATCTCTGGTCAGGGTTTTGTGTGGTTCTATAATTTTTAGGGTTGATGGAAATTTTCCACCAACCCTATTTTAGTGTATACAAAAAGGCCAACATCCATTATATTAAAAGCGCTGAAACCTAAAACAAAAGAATGATGACCATATGAACAATATACTAGAAGCTACACTACAAATCAAAGATGCACACAATGAAGGTGTTACATTCCATTTCTTAGAGAATATTAAAGAAGTATTGCGTGATGAGAGTGGGAAAGTAACTGGTGTAAAGGTTATTACAATGGAACTTGGTGAATCAGATGAAAGTGGAAGAAGATCAACGCATGAAGTGGCAGGTAGTGAACATATTATTCCATGTGACCTTGTCGTTGCAGCAATTGAACAAAAGTAGACTTTAGTGTTCTAGATGAAAGGTAAAAATTTGACTTTCGGTCAACATCAGAATACAATAGAAATGAACTAATAACAGGGGATGCATATTTAGGTCCTCAATCTATCGCAACCGCAATTAAAGGCGGGTGAGAAGTTGCGACAGAAGTACATGAGTCGTTTAAAGAAAACACATAAATAACTTGTGGTGCCTTCGTTTTTTTACTGGTGGGAAAATTAAGGAACTATAGTTATAAATCCTTGAAGATATTAATATATTAACATGCGTATATTTATGGGAAGATTAAATAGAAATATTTGATATTAGCAAGAATATCTACATCCTATAACAATATAAGTATTAATATATTCATAAAATATTAGGAGGAGAAATAATGAACAAGAAACTATTATCAGGCTTATGTGCAGCAGTACTCTTATCAGGTTTAGTAGGATGCGGACCTAAGGAGTCAAAACAAAATACCACAACAAGTACTTCTACAATAGAAACAAAAAATAACACAACAAATAACTCTGAAGTAACATAGAAGAACTTCAAAGACTTCCCAGAGACAGATGAAAAGTACCTCACATATGATGAATGGCAAGAAGGTTATGTCATCTATAGTTGTACTTCTGACGATAAGGTTGTTCGTGTACCAAAGGAAATTAAAGGTAAACCTGTTATCGCAATTGGAGAACGTGGTCTTGCGAACTTGAAACATTGTGAGGCAATCGTTTTACCAGATACAGTACGATATATTGGAAAAGGTGCGTTTACGATTGACAATAAGTTAAAGTATGTCCACTTTGGTAAGTCAATAGAAACAGTAGAAGATGATGTTTTCAACTCTGACAGTTCATTAGAATCAGTTGTATTCCCAGAAGGAACAAAGAGTATTGGAACATTAGTATTTTGGGGGACATCATCAATTAAATCTATTACAATTCCAGCAAGTGTAACAGAAATTACAGAATACTTCTATTTTGTGGATAACTGTAACCCAGATGTAGAAATCCATACACCTAAGGGATCAAAGGCAGAAGAAGTAGCTAAAGCAATGCAACTTAAAGTAGTAAATGACTAAAGGGGAATAGTATGAACAAGAAATTACTATCAGGCTTAGGGACTGACCCCAAAAAGTGAGAATTTAATAAAAACACCCTAGGGCTACCGTCTTCGGTATTCAACCGGAGACAGGTAGTCCAATTTTTGTTGGATTCTTTTTTCATTAGGTTCTTCATCAACACTATTTGACAAAGAGCCAAAAGAATCAGGTGATAAACCTGATTCTTTTTTTGTTTGTACATTCTCACCAAGATTACATGATACCGAAGAAACGAGCTGCGATACCTACTGCAAAGAGAGCAAGGATGATTGAGATTGGTGATACTTTTTTCTTAAGTAACCACATGCAAAGGAAAGTAAGGAGAAGTCCCATTAATCCTGGAATCAATGAGTTCAACTGACCTTGAAGGGTTTGTGGTTGAATCTTATCTAGGCTCAATCCACCAAGTGCTTGACCAAGGATACCTTTCAATTCAGCACCTGATACAGGTCCTTCTGGGAAGTTGATGTAGGCACCTTCAGCTAATTGTTTACCTGGAAGGTTAACAGTGAAGTTAATAGATACCCAACGTTGTACAAGAACGGCAAGGATGAACATACCAAGGATAGAAGCACCTTTAGTGATGTCTTTCAAGATACCACCAGACATGTCTTTAGTGATTTCAGATCCAGCCTTGTAACCAAACTCTTGTGTGTACCATAGGAAGGCCATACGGATCGCATTCCATCCGAAGAAGAAGAGGAGTGGACCAACCAAGTTACCAGATGCAGCAAGTGATGCACCAAGAGCTCCAAGGATAGGACGAACTGTAAACCAGAATACTGGGTCACCGATACCAGCAAGAGGTCCCATCATACCGATTTTAACCCCTTGGACAGCAGCGTCGTCGATTTCAACACCGTTCGCACGTTCTTCTTCAAGTGCAAGAGTAACCCCCATGATTGGAGCAGCTACGTATGGGTGAGTATTAAAGAACTCAAGGTGGCGCTCAAGAGCAGCAGCTTGGTCTTCTTTAGTAGTGTACAATTTTTTGATAGCTGGGATCAATGAGTAAGCCCAACCCAAGTTTTGCATACGTTCGTAGTTCCAAGAACCTTGAAGGAATTGTGAACGCCACCAAACTTTTTTACGATCTGATTTTGATAATTGAAGTTTTTCAGTCATGATTGTTCCCCTTTCTAGTAGTCTTCTAGGATATCACCGATTGGGTCGTTAGAAGTCGCAGCTCCGCCGCCACCGTTACCACCTTGTTTTGAAAGGTTAAGGTAGATGAAGGCAAGGGCAACACCGACTACACCAAGGGCAATCAAAGTCAATTGAGAAATGGCAGCAAAAGCAAAACCGATTGCGAAGAATGGCCATACTTCACGAGTTGCCATCATGTTGATAACCATAGCGTAACCAACGGCAACGACCATAGCACCACCGACAGCCATACCACCGTTCAACCAGTCTGGCATCAATTTAAGAGCATCTTGAACGGCAGAAGCTGGGATAGCGATAAGGAAGGCTGCAGGGATAGCAATACGAAGACCTTGAAGAAGAAGTGCGATAAAGTGAGCACGCTCAACAGCTGCAATATTTCCTTCTTTAGCAGCAGCATCTGCAGTGTGAACCAAACCAACTGAGATTGTACGAACAATCATTGTCAAGAAAAGTCCAGCTACGGCAAGAGGGATAGCTGTTGCTGTTGCAACGGCGATACCTTCAGTAGTAAAGTTACCACCTTTGATCAAGATGATTGCTGCGGCAACAGATGCAAGAGCAGCGTCAGGAGCTACGGCAGCTCCGATGTTTGCCCAACCAAGGGCGATCATTTGAAGTGATCCACCAAGCATAACCCCTGCTTCGAGGTTACCTGTTACAAGACCGATAAGGGTACATGCGACGATTGGTTGATGGAATTGGAATTGGTCGAGGATACCTTCAAGACCTGCAAGGAAGGCAACTACTACAACCAAGATAGCAGAAATAATTGAAATATCTGACATGGTTTTATTCCTTTTCTATTTTAATGATAATAAAGTGAAAAAAAATTTTTCTTAGAATTCTTCGATAGTTATTGATTTCTATTATTGAACGTTGGCTTTGCTAATCAAGTCAAACAAATCTTTTTTAGTGTCATTTGGTACTTTACGTACGTCAAATTCAACACCGAGGTCACGCATTTTTTCAAATGTAGCAACGTCATCTTTGTCCATAGACAAAACGTTGTTGACCATTGTTTTACCTGTTGAGTGAGCCATTGATCCTACGTTAAGGGTCTTGATTGGCACGCCACCTTCGATTGCACGAAGGGCATCTTGAGGTGTTTCAAACAAGATAAGGGCATGTGTTTCTCCAAAGCGTGGGTCTTTTGAAACCTCAATCAATTTTTGAATTGGAACCACATTGGCTCTGACATTATTTGGAGCCGCTTGTTTAATCAATTCTTTACGAAGGTCATCGTTTGCAACGTTATCTGAAGCAACGATGATACGATCTGCTTTTGAATCTGGAGTCCAAGCAGTGGCAACCTGACCGTGAAGGAGACGTGTGTCAAGACGAGCAAGATTGATTTTCAATTTACCATCCCCGATAACAGTTCCTTCTGGGATAGCAGCTTGGGCTACAGGAGCAGCTGCAGTGCTTGCTACTTCCTCAACTGGGTTTAGCTCTTCTGGAAGAGCTTTGATACCATCTTTGGCTTCTTTAATGATATTTGCAGCGACTTTTTCTACACCTGCAGCAGCGTCCATGAGGCGCTCTGTGTAGGCTTGAATTAACATCGGTAAATTAAGTCCTGTGATGATGGCAAACTTACGCTCAGGATTTTCTCCCATCACGCGACTAGCTTGGTTGAATGGAGATCCACTCCAAAGGTCAGCCAAAACTAGAACCTCATCTTCTGCGTCAAATGCAGCAACAGCATTATTAAACTTGGCGTATAAATCATCAGGACCTTCATTTGGCATAAAGGTTACAACTTGAACCTTTTCTTGTTCACCAAAAATCATAGAACCTGATTGATGAATACCCGCAGCAAATTCGCCGTGGCTCGCAATAATGATTCCGATACTCATTATTGTCATTCCTCCTTATAAAATGTTTTGACTTGTAGTTTAAGAAAACTTTAAGACTCCTTTAAGTATAAATCGTTTTCAGAAAAAGCAAATAATTATAATAAAGATTAAGAAAAATGCTCAAAATTTTCATCTTTTTAAATATTAACATATAAGCTTTTTTTAAAGAAGGTTGTGAAAAGAAAATCTGCAAAAATTTAGTATAAAAATCCAAATCTACCATCATTTTTTTTGGAAAGTTTTTTTCGACAAGCTTGTCTCCGATTTTTTTGGTATAATATGAAAGCAATTGATCTTTTCTAGTAAGAGAATTTAGAGTGAGAGGTATGTATGTCCCCTTCAATTCAGTTATTAAAAGACCGCTATTTAAAAAATATCAAAGAAAATCCAGAACTCTACATCGGTATTGAATTGGAGTTTCCTATTGTTCATACGAAAGGTCGACCTACAGATATTGAAGTCAGCAAGGATTTGTTGCGCTTTTTGGTGGATGCTCTCAGTCTGGAAGTTGAAAAGGTAGACCAGGAGGGCAATCCGATTCAACTTGTAGAACCGACGAGTCAAGATCGAATTCTGTTTGAGGTTTCCTACACGACCTTGGAATTTGCCTTTGGTAGGGCTCAGAATATCCAAGAGGTTGAAGGACGTTTTCAGGCCTATATGAAGGTAATCCAAGAAAAGCTAGGCGAAAAGGAACATTCTATCCAGGGTTGGGGGATTCACCCAAATTGGAATCAAAATAACAACCGACCTGTGGCTTATCCACGCTATCAGATGCTGATGGATTATCTGAGTATGGGGATTCACCAAGAAAGTGCGCATTTACATGACTTTCCACAATACGGAGCCTTCATCTGCGGGAGTCAAGTCCAGTTGGATGTTTCGACCGATAACTATCTACGTGTCATCAATGCTTTCACACAGATAGAGGCAGCCAAAGCTTACCTGTTTGCCAATTCTGAGTTTTCTGGAGCGGACTGGGACACCCAGATTTCACGAGATATTTTTGGGAAGACTCTATGCATGGGATTTATCCAGAGAATGTTGGTGTCAATTCAAAACTATTTCAAAATGAGGATGATTTCTTTGATTATTTAGACCATTCTGCGATTTTCACAGCAGAACGAGATGGAGAAACCTATTATTTTTCTCCGATTCAAGCTAGAGATTACCTAGCTACTGATGAGATTCCTGCTTATACTCTAAATGGGAAAGAGACTCTGCTTGCCCCTCAAGAGAAGGATTTTCAAACGCACCGTAGCTACCAATTCCAAGATTTAACAACTCGAGGAACGGTTGAATTTCGTAGTGTTTGTACACAGCCGTTAGACCGCACCTTTGCTTCAGCAGCCTTTCATCTAGGTTTGCTGGTGAATCTTGACAAGCTTGAAGCTTACCTAGAAACAGCACCTTTCTTTGAAAGTTTTGGTCGTGACTACAAGTCTTTGAGAAGACAATTTTCTAAGAAACACCTCACAGATGAAGAAACAGCTGGGATAGTCCAGTTCTCCAAAGACTTACTAGCGATAGCAGAGAAAGGACTTGAGATGAGAGGTCAGAGCGAAATGACTTATTTAGTGCCTTTGAAAGAAGAATTGGGACTATAATTTTCCTATAAAGGAAGAATTTTCTGAAAAATCATGTTATAATGAGTAAGACTATAGATAAAGGATAGAGATTTATGACATTAGTTTATCAATCAACGCGTGACGCGAACAATACAGTAACAGCCAGCCAAGCGATTTTGCAAGGTTTGGCAACAGATGGAGGCTTGTTTACTCCAGTTAGCTATCCAAAGGTTGATTTGGATTTTGACACATTGAAAGACGCTTCTTACCAAGAAGTAGCTAAACTTGTCTTGTCAGCCTTCTTGGATGATTTTACAGCAGAAGAGTTGGACTACTGTATCACCAATGCCTATGACAGCAAGTTTGATACACCAGCAATTGCCCCTCTTGTCAAACTTGATGGTCAATACAACTTGGAACTTTTCCACGGTTCAACCATTGCCTTTAAAGATATGGCCTTGTCCATCTTGCCGTACTTTATGACAACAGCTGCTAAGAAACACGGCTTGGAAAACAAAATTGTCATCTTGACAGCAACATCTGGAGATACTGGGAAAGCTGCTATGGCAGGATTCGCGGATGTCCCAGGAACTGAAATTATCGTCTTTTATCCAAAAGACGGTGTCAGCAAGGTACAAGAGTTGCAAATGACCACTCAAACGGGCGAAACACTCATGTTATCGCCATTGATGGAAACTTTGACGATGCTCAGACTAATGTGAAACATATGTTCAATGATGTGGCTCTTCGGGAGAAATTGGCAGCCAATAAGCTCCAGTTCTCATCAGCTAACTCTATGAATATCGGTCGTTTGGTACCACAGATTGTCTATTATGTTTATGCCTACGCTCAGCTTGTTAAAAATGGCGAAATTAATGCTGGTGACAAGGTTAACTACACCGTACCGACAGGAAACTTTGGAAATATCTTGGCTGCCTTTTACGCCAAACAAATCGGCCTACCAGTCGGCAAGTTAATCTGTGCTTCAAATGACAACAATGTCTTGACAGATTTCTTTAAAACTCGTGTTTATGACAAGAAGCGTGAGTTTAAGGTAACCACTAGCCCATCTATGGATATCTTAGTGTCTTCAAACTTGGAGCGCTTGATTTTCCATCTTTTGGGAAATGATGCGGTTAAGACAGCTGAACTTATGAATGCATTGAATACTCAAGGTCAGTATGAGTTGACTGATTTTGATGAAGAGATTCTTGACCTTTTTGCAGCTGAGTATGCGACGGAAGCAGAAACCGCAGCAGAAATTAAGCGTGTTTATGAGTCAGACGCTTATATTGAGGATCCTCATACAGCAGTTGCCTCAGCCGTATATAAAAAATACCAAGCAGCTACAGGCGATGTGGCTAAGACCGTGATTGCGTCAACAGCTAGTCCATATAAATTCCCAGTAGTTGCAGTAGAAGCTGTAACAGGGAAATCAGGCTTGACTGACTTTGAAGCTTTGGCTCAGTTGCACAAAATTTCAGGAGTGGCAGTGCCACCAGCAGTTGATGGCCTCGAAACAGCTCCAGTTCGTCACAAGACAACTGTTGCAGCGGCAGATATGCAGGCAGCAGTAGAAACTTATCTAGGACTTTAAAAGAGAGGAAGTAAACTCGGTTGGGAAACTAACTGAGTTTCTTTTCATCAGGAGGAAGGATTGTTTAAGAAAAATAAGGATATTCTCAACATAGCTTTACCTGCCATGGGTGAAAATTTCTTGCAGATGCTCATGGGGATGGTAGATAGCTACTTGGTAGCTAATCTGGGGTTGATCGCCATTTCGGGTGTGTCTGTAGCTGGAAATATTATCACCATTTATCAGGCTATTTTTATTGCCTTGGGAGCAGCAATTTCTAGTGTTATATCAAAAAGTTTGGGACAGAAAGATCAGTCTAGACTAGCCTACCATGTGACAGAAGCTCTCAAGATAACCTTGCTATTGAGTTTAATTTTAGGTAGCTTGTCCATCTTTGCAGGTCAAGAGATGATTGGTCTTTTGGGTACTGAACAGGCTGTGGCTGAAAGTGGTGGCTTATACCTATCTTTAGTTGGTGGGACAATCGTTCTCCTGGGCTTGATGACTAGTTTAGGGGCCTTGATTCGCGCCACCCACAATCCTCGACTTCCGCTTTATGTTAGTTTTTATCCAATGCTTTAAATATTGTTTTTTCAAGTGTCGCCATTTTTATCCTTGATATGGGGATAGCTGGTGTAGCTTGGGGGACTATTTTGTCTCGTTTGATCGGGGTTGTAATTTTGTGGTCACAATTAAAACTTCCATATATGAGACCGACCTTTGGGCTGGATAAAGACCTGCTGACCTTGGCTTTACCTGCAGCAGGAGAACGTCTCATGATGAGGGCTGGTGATGTAGTCATAATTGCCTTGGTTGTTTCCTTTGGGACGGAGGCAGTCGCGGGAAATGCTATAGGTGAAGTTTTGACTCAATTCAACTATATGCCTGCCTTCGGTGTTGCGACAGCAACAGTCATGCAGGTAGCTCGAGCAGTTGGGGGGGGATGATTGGGCAAGGGTGGACAGACTAAGTAGGCAAACTTTTTGCTTGTCTTTCTTTCTCATGTTGCCTTTAACGCTTAGTATTTATGCTCTCGGGACACCACTAAGCTATCTCTACACCAGCGATCCTGTGGCTATCAAAGCCAGTGTTTTAGTGACTCTTTTTTCACTTTTAGGGACTCCTATGACAACGGGGACGGTCATTTATACAGCTGTCTGGCAAGGTTTGGGAAATGCTCGACTTCCCTTTTATGCGACAAGTATTGGAATGTGGTGCATCCGTATTGGGACTGGTTACCTGATGGGAATTGTTCTTGGATGGGGTTTGCCTGGTATTTGGGCTGGAACGCTTTTGGATAATGGTTTCCGTTGGATTTTCCTACGCTATCGTTACAAATCTTATATGACATTGAAAGGATAAAAAATGCAAGAAACGGCTTTTATTTGGGATTTAGACGGGACCTTATTGGATTCCTATGAAGCTATTTTGTCAGGAATTGAGGAGACCTATGCACAGTTTTCCATTCCTTTTGACAAGGAAAAAGTTCGAGCTTTTATTTTGAAATACTCTGTCCAGGATTTACTGGTGCAAGTGGCAGAAGAAAGAGGCTTGGATGTTGATAAGCTCAATCAAATCCGTGCTCAGAGCTTGGCTGAAAAGAATGCCCAGGTCGTCTTGATGCCGGGGGCGCGCGAGGTTTTAGCCTGGGCAAATCAGCAAGGAATTCAGCAATTTGTCTACACTCACAAAGGTGATAATGCCTTGACTATTTTACGAGATTTGGGCTTGGATGTTTATTTCACAGAAATTTTGACAAGCCAGAGCGGTTTTGCTCGTAAACCAAGTCCAGAAGCAGCGACCTACCTTATCAGCAAATACCATTTAAAACCAGAGCGCACCTATTATATAGGGGACCGTACTTTGGATATCGAATTTGCACTAAATAGTGGAATAAAGAGTCTGAATTTTTTAGGTTGTAATAAAGAAGGAAACCAACAAATAAGAGCATTAGAGGATATTATCACTCTCTTGAGCAATCAATGATGTCTGGAGCAATATGTCGGCTTTATGACAAAAATCTAACAAACTATTTCAATTAATGTGCTTTGTTACAGAGCTTAGACAGTTTTATTAAATAGCCCCCAAAGGGCTTTTTTTCTTTTTTCTTTATGTTATGATAGAAAGGTACTACATTTGAAAAGGAGTTTGAATAGTATGAAGAAACGAATTATTTTAGCATCAACAGTAGCCTTGTCCTTTGCCCCTGTATTGGCAACTCAAGCAGAAGAACTAGTATGGACAGCGCGCAGTGTTGAGCAAATTCAAAACGATGTTACTAAGAATGAGAATAAAACAAGCTATACGATTCAGTATGGAGATACTCTAAGTACCATTGCCGAAGCTTTGGGAGTGGATGTGACCGTTCTGGCTAACTTGAACAAGATCAGCAATATTGATCTGATTTTCCCTGAAACAGTGCTTACTACAACTGTTAATGATGAGGAAGAAGTGACGGAAGTTGAAATCCAAACCCCTGACACAGCTCAGGCAGGTGAAGGCACAACTGCAACAGCAGATTTGACAACCAACCAAGTCACTGTAGATGACCAAACTATACAGGTTGAAGATTTAACTCAACCAGTTGAAGAAACTGTTCAAGTCGAAGATTTGACTAAACCAGTTGAAGAAACTGGAGCTGTAGCAGAAACTACAGTATCGTCAGAAGAAACAACAACAGAAGCAACAACAGAAGCTGTGGCACCTGTAGTTGAAGAAACAACTACGGTCGCAGAACCAACAACTACAGTTGAGGAACCAACTACGGTCGCAGAACCAACAACTACAGTTGAGGAAACAACTACGGCTGCTGAACCAACAACTACAGTTGAGGAAACAACTACGGTCGCAGAACCAACTACAATAGTTGAGGAACCAACTACGGTCGCAGAACCAACTACAACAGTTGAGGAACCAACTACGGTCGCAGAACCAACTACAACAGTTGAAGAACCAACGACTACTGTTGAGGAGACAACTACAACAGAAGCAACAACTGAGGCTGTAACAGAAGCTCAATCAGCTCCAGCAACTTACAAAGCTGAACCAAGTCAAGGTGCATCAGCAACTTATACAGCGCCAGCGGCTCCTGATTATGCAACTATTGCAGCTACAAAATCTGAAAATGCAGGTCTACAACCACAAACAGCTGCCTTCAAAGAGGAAGTTGCCAAGTTATACGGTATCACATCATTTAGTGGTTACCGTCCAGGAGATTCAGGTGACCACGGAAAAGGTCTTGCTATTGACTTCATGGTCCCAGTTAGCTCAGCTCTTGGCGACCAGGTTGCTGAGTATGCTATTCAGAATATGGCTAGCCGTGGAATCAACTACATCATCTGGAAACAACGTTTCTATGCACCATACGATAGCAAATACGGACCAGCCTACACTTGGAATCCAATGCCAGATCGTGGTAGCGTCACAGAAAACCACTATGACCACGTTCACGTATCTATGAACTAAGAATAATAAGAAGCTATACATTTAAAATGTGTAGCTTCTTTTTGTGTAAAATAGTATTGATAAGTGAAATAAAATATAAAACATGTTAAAATGTAAGCGAATACAAAACCATACTAACGCTTTTAAGCATAGAGAGAAAGGATGAAGTGAATGACAAATCGATTAAAAACTCCATTTGAGAAAACAAGAGATGATTTCGAACAGGAATTTACTGGAGAAATTGTGGAACTCTTGATTTTTACCCTCCAAAATGTAACTGGGGCTGCTTCTTTAAAAGATGGTTGTAAAATGCCGTCCATTCATTTTGAAGCTAGTGTCAATGTTGCAACCCAGGAATTCTCTGAACGTGAGGGACGTTTGGAATGGGTTTTGACTCCTGAGGAATTTGAAGAAAAGAGATGGGGCTTTAGTTTTGAACCCTACAAAATTCATCATATCAAATGCCAAAAACGCCCCTTCATGGAGTTAGAGCCATATATGTCAGAAGTAGCTAATAACTGCTACCACTTGCTGGAATACCTAGATGACCAATCCTCAGACTCTAGGTTAGAGACCTTGATTGAAACCTATCAAAAACCGGTCATCATTCGAGACGATATTGGTGAATTCACCTTAAACAGAGCTTATTCTTGGTTTGAAGGCTTCATCACTTACGAGGGTGGCAAGATTCATGCTATGTTTGCTGCTAGTGCAGATGAAAGTCTCCCTCCAAGATCTTTTGATGATTTAAAGAAATTTATGGGAACTTTCCAAGTTCAAGATACTCGGATTAAAGACTATATTGTCAAAGAACTGTGGGAAACAGCTCAAGACTGGATAGATTCAGATGAAAATGATGTGGAGTTAACAGAAGAGTATTTTACCAACTCACTTTCCTTGAGTGAACTATCGATCAACGAAGATGGAGAATTGACCCTCTACTATGATGATCGTGAAGAAATTTTTGCAGGCCATGCCATCGAAGTTGTCATAGATAAAGATGGAGAAATCCTTCGAGCAGATTTGGTAGGTTAGTGCTGGATTTTATCTAGAATATAAAAAACATAGCCTTTTGAGATTGAAACCAAGAGGCTATTTTTTCGGAGTGAGCAAAAGACTTGCATTATGAATTCACTTGTAGTACACTTGATAAGTCAATAGTTGACAAATCAAATGTTTACAAAAGGATAAAAATACTAACAATGCATGAATTGCTTTACCAGCTCCATTTAGTAGATCAGACCATGACACAACTTTTTGATAAAAAATTGGGAATTAGTTTGACCCGCTATCAAATTCTGCAGTTTTTATTGCAAGAGTCACCCTGTAACCAAACTGCCGTTCAAGAGAAGTTACAGATTGACCAGGCAGCTTTGACCCGCCATTTTAAGGTTTTAGAGTCAGAGGGCTATGTCAGTCGTAAGCGTAATCCAGTCAATCAGAGGGAAGTCCTAGTTGAATTAACCCAAGAAGCCAAGAATCAACTATTAGTTAGTCCGCCTAAACATCACTTGCGAGTGAAGGAACAGATGGAGAGTATCCTGTCGCCTGGTGAGCAGAAAGAACTGACAACCTTACTGACAAAACTAGTCTCAGGTTTCGAAAAAATAGAATTTTAAGGAGAACACTATGTCAATCATTACTACTGTTTTAGCAACTATTGTTGCACTCGAACATTTTTATATCTTTTATTTGGAGAGTATCGCAACCCAATCAGACGCAACCAGCCGAGTCTTTAATATGGAAAAGGAAGAGTTGATTCGACCATCTGTCACCTCACTGTTTAAAAATCAAGGAATTTATAATGCTTTGATTGGGGTGTTTCTTATCTATGGGATTTATTTCTCGCATAGCTTAGAAATCGTAACAATCTTTGTTTTATTTGTCATAGGAGCAGCGACTTATGGTGCTTTAACAGCAGATAAAAAAATCATTCTAAAGCAAGGTGGTCCAGCGATTATAACTCTTTTGAGTATCCTCTTATTAAAATAAAAACAACCAGCACTTTCTATGAAGGTGCTGGTTTTTAATAACTGCTGTTAAACTTTCTCCGCTTGATTTCAAGCAGTCTTTGATAGAAGAAGATTTGGCTACTATAGATATAAGGGAAGATAGAGATACTTGCGATTCCAAAGCTAATCCAGATAAGGATATACCAAGGAAGTAGCTGTAAATCAAGGACAAAGCGTTGGAACTTATAGCCTTTCATGAGAAAGCGGCTGGTATGTAGCACGCGGCTCGGTTTGGCAATTCCGATTGCAAGGGTGTCACATAAAAGTAGTTCAACTTGGGAATAGGCATAATATTGTGGAAGATAGATAATGGTTCCCAAAATCATTACTAGGACGCTACCAAAGAAATAGAGAGCGAAAGTAAGTAGGAAGTGTTCGATATCTGGATTTGTCACGTCGACAGATGGAAATTCGGGATGAAGTTCCACAAATTTACGAGCCATGGCACTGCTATAAAGATCAAGTAGACTCCAAAAAGGTTAGGGATGCTCCATAAAAAGAGGTAGAAACGCTTGAGTAAGAGCGTTAGAAAAGTTTGGGTAAAGAAGCGGTTGTCAAGCAAGGACAGACTATCTTTAAAGGAAAGCTCTATCTCAGAAATTCTGTAAAGATTAATCGTGGTAAAGAGAGCGCCAGCTAGGATGATGGAACTTGTAAATCCAACGGCTATCGGAAAGAGAGCAGACTGGATTGTGATTCCTAGAAAACTCAAGAAGGACTGTTCAAGAATGCCTTCATCAAGTAGGGATAAAGGTCTGATAAAGCTCGATAGAATCAAGAGAATACTTGGTAATAAAAAGACAAGCAGCAAGCGAGGGTGCTCGGCTTGAAATTGTCTAGCCTGCTGGCGAACTTCTTTTAAATTAATTTTTGGGTACTTCATTCTTTCATTATACCATAGTTCGTGACAGTTCCTGTTTTTTTTGATAGAATCATACAGTATGCCCCTAGGCACAAAGTAAGAACTGGGACTGTCTTTCCCAGCTTCGGAGGTAAAAATGTCAGATTCGCCAATTAAATATCGATTGATTAAAAAAGAAAAGCACACAGGAGCTCGTTTGGGTGAGATTATCACACCCCATGGCACCTTCCCAACGCCAATGTTTATGCCAGTAGGGACTCAGGCAACGGTCAAGACTCAGTCGCCAGAAGAATTGAAAGAGATGGGTTCAGGGATTATCCTATCCAACACCTATCACTTGTGGCTTCGCCCTGGGGACGAACTCATTGCCCGTGCTGGAGGTCTTCACAAGTTTATGAATTGGGACCAACCAATCTTGACAGATAGCGGTGGTTTTCAAGTGTATTCCCTAGCGGATAGCCGTAATATTACAGAAGAAGGGGGTAACCTTCAAGAACCACCTCAACGGTTCTAAGATGTTTCTTTCACCTGAAAAGGCAATTTCTATTCAAAACAATCTGGGCTCAGATATCATGATGTCCTTTGACGAATGTCCCCAATTTTATCAACCTTATGATTATGTGAAAAAATCGATCGAACGTACCAGCCGTTGGGCTGAGCGTGGGTTAAATGCTCACTGTCGTCCGCACGACCAAGGTTTATTTGGGATTGTACAGGGAGCAGGATTTGAAGATCTTCGCCGTCAATCAGCTCAAGACCTTGTAAGTATGGACTTCCCAGGCTACTCTATTGGAGGACTAGCAGTTGGAGAAACCCACGAAGAGATGAATGCAGTATTGGACTTCACCACTCAACTTCTTCCTGAGAACAAACCTCGTTACTTGATGGGAGTAGGAGCGCCAGATAGCTTGATTGATGGTGTCATCCGTGGTGTCGATATGTTTGACTGTGTTTTGCCGACTCGTATCGCCCGTAATGGGACTTGTATGACCAGTCAAGGTCGCTTGGTTGTCAAGAACGCTCAGTTTGCGGAGGACTTTGCACCACTTGATCCAGAGTGTGATTGCTACACATGTAAGAATTATACCCGTGCTTATCTGCGCCACTTGCTTAAGGCCGATGAAACCTTTGGTATCCGCTTGACAAGTTACCATAATCTCTACTTCTTGCTCAATCTGATGAAGCAGGTTCGCCAGGCTATCATGGATGATAATCTCCTGGAATTTCGTGAATATTTTATTGAAAAATATGGTTATAACAAGTCAGGTCGCAATTTCTAAATTTAGCTTGAGTTCCACTAAAAATCCTAAGTTTTATCTTAGGATTTTTCTGTATTTTTTGATAAAATAAAGGTACTATGGAATGAAAGTTAGATGGCTTTTTTGTCAATCTAACGAATGGAGAATTAACTCGTATGCGTATTAAATGGTTTTCCTTGATTAGGATTACAGGTTTGCTTTTGGTACTCTTGTATCATTTCTTTCAGACGGCTTTCCCAGGAGGTTTCTTCGGGGTTGACGTCTTCTTTACTTTCTCAGGTTTTCTAATCACTTCACTTTTATTAGAAGAATTTGGACAAAAAGGGAAGATTGATATCTTAGGATTTTTTAGAAGACGTTTCTATCGAATTTTTCCACCGGTTGTTTTAATGATTCTTGTCATCATGCCATTCACCTTCTTGGTTCGTCAAGATTATGTGGCAGGAATTGGTGGGCAGATTGCCGGTGTTCTAGGATTTATGACTAACTTCTATGAAATGCTGACAGGAGGAAGTTATGAATCTCAGTTTATCCCTCATCTCTTTGTTCACAACTGGAGCTTAGCTGTTGAAGTTCATTATTATATCTTGTGGGGGTTGGCAGTCTGGTTCCTATCTAAGCGAGCAAAATCAAGCGGACAACTACGAGGAACAATCTTTCTACTTTCATCAGCTGCCTTTATCATCAGTTTCCTTTCTATGTTTATCGGTAGCTTATTGTAATTTCTTACTCAACAGTATACTTTTCAAGTTTGACTCATGTTTATCCCTTCTTCTTAGGTAGTGTGCTTGCGACCGTAATAGGGGTTCGTCATATAACGCCACTTCTTAAACGTTTGAATAGAAGCTTGGATTTGAAGCAGACTTTACTAGTCTTTGGAGCTGGGCTCGGAGTCTTGCTATTACTGACCTTCTTTGTGAAATTTACCTATCTCTTTGCCTATTTACTCGGCTTCTTGTTGGCAAGCTTAGCAGCGCTTCTGATGATTGTTGCGGCACGCGTCTTGCATGAGAAAACACCGACGATCAAAGAGCCAAGGGTTATCAGCTTTTTAGCGGATACAAGCTATGCTGTCTATCTTTTCCACTGGCCGTTCTATATTATTTTTTCTCAATTGATGGGCAACCTGCTAGCAGTGATTTTAACCACCATCTTCTCTTATATCTTCGCAACTCTTTCTTTCTATGTCATCGAACCTTTAGTAGCAGGAAAATCTACGGATCTCTTGCAAAAGGCAAAAGAAATTCCGCACATTAAACCGGTCTTTGCTGGTAGTGCAGGAGTGCTTAGTTTGATTACTTTAATCGTGATACTGATCGCTCCTCAAGTAGGTGCATTTGAAACGGATTTGATGGTTAATGGTCTCAATCAGGCTCAAACCAATATCAGTCGAACAAAAACGATGGCGGATCAAGCAGAAGCCAGTCGCTATAATATAGCTGAGGGTGTATCCATCATTGGAGATTCGGTCACCTTGCGTGCTTCAGAGGGACTAAAAGAAATCTTACCAGATGCACAGATTGATGGTCAGGTCAGTCGAAATACCAAACAGGCAAATGAATTGATGCTGAATTACAGTCAGAATAAAGCCTTGCCTAAAATTGTAGTCATTGCGACTGGTGTTAATAATCCTGAGAATTATAAAGCTGATTTGGATCTGCTGATAACAAATCTTCCGAAGGGGCATCAGCTTGTCTTAGTAACTCCATATGAGGGGGATACAACGCAGGAAACGCAACCTTATGTTGAGCAGTATGCAAGCTATGCGCGTGAACTGGCACAAAAATATCCTTATATAGCACTAGCAGATTGGAACCAAGTAGCTAAAGATCATCCAGATATTTGGAAGGGAACAGACCAGGTTCACTTTGGTAGTGGCACTACTAAGCAGGAAGAAGGAGCTAAACTTTACGCAGAAACCATTAATGCTGCCGTCAAAGCTCTCGCAGATAAACCTGTCAAATCAAAATAATCACTAAAAAGTAGAGATTGAATCTCTACTTTTTTCTTTAAACAGGATTTGGAAAAACTTGCCAAATTGTCAGAATTATGAGAAAATAGAAACAGTCAAAAAATGGAGGGAATACAATGAGAGAAGACATCAAGATTAATGACCGTGCTCTAGCATTGGAAGACCAAATCATTGAAGTGCTCGAAAAAGTTTATGATACAGATGTAGAGCTAGATGTATACAATCTTGGATTGATTTATGAGATTCATTTAGATGAGGCGGGCCTTTGTACAGTTGTTATGACCTTCACCGATACTGCCTGTGACTGTGCAGAAAGTCTGCCAATCGAGATTGTGGCAGGTTTAAAACAAATTACTGGGATTGAGGATGTCAAGGTTGAGGTTACCTGGTCTCCAGCATGGAAGATTACACGCATTAGTCGTTATGGGCGTATAGCTCTAGGGCTACCTCCACGATAATTATTTATTTTGAAAATACAAAAAAGCAAGTCAGTTGAGGCTTGCTTTTGATTTGCTTATTTTTTACCAGATTGTTCCATATTCCAGAAATCTGTAACAGCACCACGTGATGCAGAAGATACAGTATGGGCATATTTACCGAGGACACCACGGCTATAAAGTGGTGGCAAGGTTGTTTCTGCCTTACGTTTTGCAAGTTCTTCATCGGAAACGTCCATGGAAATTTCTTTAGTATCTTGGTCAACCGTAACAATATCGCCTGTACGGAGATAGGCAATTGGTCCACCATCCTGAGCTTCAGGAGCAATATGTCCGACAACGAGACCATAAGTACCACCAGAGAAGCGTCCGTCTGTCAAGAGGGCAACCTTGTCTCCTTGACCTTTACCAACAATCATTGATGAGAGTGATAGCATCTCAGGCATACCAGGACCACCCTTAGGTCCAACGAAACGAACAACGACTACGTCGCCATCAACAATTTCATCTGACAAGACAGCTTGGATAGCATCTTCTTCTGAGTCAAAGACCTTAGCTGGACCAACGTGACGACGAACCTTAACACCTGACACCTTGGCAACTGCACCGTCAGGAGCAAGATTACCCTTCAAGATGATAAGCGGACCGTCCGCACGTTTAGGATTTTCAAGTGGCATGATGACTTTTTGACCTGGAGTAAGATCTGCAAAGTCAGCTAAGTTTTCAGCGACAGTCTTACCAGTACATGTGATGCGGTCTCCATGAAGGAATCCATTTGCCAGCAAGTACTTCATAACCGCAGGCACACCACCAACTTCGTAAAGGTCTTGGAAGACATACTGACCAGAAGGTTTCAAATCGGCCAAGTGAGGCACACGTTCTTGGATGGTATTAAAGTCCTCAAGTGACAAGTCAACATTAGCTGCGTGGGCAATAGCAAGCAAGTGAAGAGTGGCGTTGGTAGAACCACCTAGAGCCATAGTCACTGTAATGGCATCTTCAAAGGCTTCACGAGTCAAGATATCTGAAGGTTTGATACCAAGTTCAAGCATTTTGACAACTGCACGACCGGCTGCTTCGATGTCTTCTTTCTTATCAGCAGATTCAGCTGGGTGAGAAGAAGAACCTGGCAAACTCAAGCCCAAAACTTCGATAGCAGTAGCCATGGTATTAGCTGTATACATACCACCACAACCACCAGGGCCAGGGCAGGCATTACATTCCAGACGTTTCACGTCCTCAGCAGTCATATCGCCGTGATTCCACTTACCGATTCCTTCAAATACAGAAACCAAGTCGATGTCTTTGCCATCCAATTTTCCAGGGGCGATAGTACCACCGTAAGCGAAAATAGCTGGGATATCCATGTTTGCAATGGCAATCATGGAACCAGGCATGTTCTTGTCACAACCCCCGATAGCTACAAATGCATCGACGTTATGACCACCCATAGCAGCCTCGATAGAGTCCGCAATGATATCACGAGACGTTAGGGAGAAGCGCATACCCGGTGTTCCCATGGCAATACCGTCGGCTACCGTAATGGTTCCAAACTGCACAGGCCAAGCACCAGCAGATTTAACACCTTCTTTAGCCAATTTTCCAAAGTCATGCAAGTGGATATTACATGGAGTGTTTTCAGCCCAAGTGGAAATGACTCCCACAATCGGTGTTTCAAAGTCCTTATCTGTCATACCAGTCGCACGAAGCATAGCACGGTTAGGTGATTTTACCATGCTGTCATAGATGCTACTGCGGTGACGTTTATCTAATTCTGTCATTCAAGTCCCTCCCATTTCAGTTTGTTCCATTATAGCACAATTTTCACATGAATAACAGAAGAAAATTTTTAAATTTTCAGACAATTTAGTAGTGTATGATAAAAAAATACAACTTTTTTTGTCAAGTAACTTTACTTTACAAAAAAGTTTTGATATACTATTAAAGTTGATGAAAATCAAACCTAATTGAATTTATATCTTAAAAGGAGAAAAACGAAATGGCAGTACCTGCACGTCGCACTTCAAAAGCGAAGAAAAACAAACGTCGTACACACTACAAAGTAACAGCTCCATCTGTAAACTTTGACGAAACTACTGGAGATTACTCACGTTCTCACCGCGTATCACTTAAAGGATACTACAAAGGACGTAAGATCGCTAAAGCTGCATCAGCTGAATAATAGAAGGGAGATACCATGCGCGTAAATATTACACTTGAACACAAAGAATCTGGTGAACGCTTGTACCTTACTTCTAAAAACAAACGTAACACTCCAGACCGTCTTCAATTGAAGAAATACTCACCAAAACTTCGCAAACACGTTGTGTTTACAGAAGTGAAGTAAGCATTCAATACGAATCAATACATAAGAAAAACGCTGATTTCAAGCGTTTTTTCTTTTTTCAATTTCAATACATTTCACTATATTTCAGTCCAATCTCTACCTTCTTATCTATACTTTGATGGAGCTGAAGTTGACATCTACAAAGTTTAATGTTAAAATACATTCAAAAATATATTTGAATGAGGTGTTTTATGGTTCAAAATGTTGTTACTTCAATAATCCTGTATTCTGGGACAGCCGTAGACTTACTTATTATCCTAATGTTATTTTTTGCCAAAAGAAAAAGCAGAAAAGACATCATTAACATCTATTTAGGACAATTTCTAGGCTCTGTTAGTCTAATATTCCTAAGTTTGCTTTTTGCATTTGTCTTAAATTATATTCCTAGTAAAGAGATTTTAGGTTTGCTCGGTTTGATTCCAATTTTCCTAGGACTCAAAGTTTTGCTTTTAGGAGATTCTGATGGAGAAGCTATTGCAAAAGATGGTTTGCGCAAAGATGATAAAAACCTGATTTTTCTAGTCGCTATGATTACTTTTGCAAGTTGTGGTGCTGACAATATTGGTGTTTTTGTCCCATATTTTATTACCTTAAATTTAGCGAATTTGATAGTGGCTTTACTTACTTTTTCTAGTCATGATTTATCTCTTGGTTTTTTTCTGCCCAAAAAAATTGGCACAAGTCCCTTCTGTTGGAGAAACTTTGGAAAAATATAGCAGATGGTTTATTGCCGTTGTTTATTTAGGATTGGGGATGTATATCCTGATTGAAAACAACAGCTTTAACATACTAAGGACTGTGTTCGGCTAGGAGAAAAAATTATGAAAAAAGATAGTATCTGCCAAGTGAATATTATAAATCAACAAAATGTTACAACCGCAACGAACTACCTTGAAAAAGGAAAAAAAGTCCAAAAATCACTTCGTATTTTATCAAAGTTTACCGATAATAAACAGATAAATATCATCTTTTATCTCCTTGCTGTTGAAGAACTCTGTGTCTGTGATATAGCCTGTTTACTAAATCTCAGTATGGCATCTGCCTCCCACCATCTTCGTAAACTAGCCAATCAAAACATCTTGGATACTAGAAGAGAGGGGAAAATTATATATTATTTTATAAAAGATGAGGAAATCAGAGATTTTTTTAATCAACTAGGATAACAACTATTTTTACTACTCTACCATTCACTCTACCTTTTATTATGTAGCATTCTAAAAACATTGATGTACCAACGTTTTTAACAGCTAAAATAGAAATTATTTAATCTTTTTATAGAGGTTAAATAGTGGGTCATTACGTTTCAGTAGAAACGAAAAAACCTTGATTTAAGGCGATTCTTGAATTTTTAAATTTCAATGTATTGCAATAAAAATCAACCGAATGACTACATTTTTGACTACATTTTTTGTGAAATAAATTAGATGTTCGGATATATAGAAAACGCTCTAGTCATATTGTCTAGAGCGTTTTTGTGTTGTTTTAAAAAATAGACATTTTATTAAAGCATACAATTTGTGTGCGCTCTCATATTATGATATACTGAATGTAATCAAAAGATATTTTGTGAATACAAAAGACAGTTTTTTGGTTAAAAGAAGAAAGGAGGCTCGTTATGTTGTGGTCCATTATTGTTGGAGGCTTTATCGGTCTCGCTGCAGGAGCAATTACTAAAAAAGGTGGTTCAATGGGATCATAGCAAATATTTTTGCTGGTTTAATTGGTTCATCCGTCGGTCAATCGCTTTTTGGGACATGGGGACCTTCTCTAGCGGGAATGTCACTTATTCCATCGATTGCTGGTGCGGTGATTGTTGTCGCTGTAGTATCATTCTTTTTGGGTAAAAAAGGTTAACTTTTTACTCAATCATAAACTATAGATTTAAATTTTGTATTGACGGGTAAAGCTATGGTTTGTTGCACTAATTGAAAGGATTTTATATGTCAAAATCAAAGAAAATATTATTGTTTATTTTCTGTATTTTAATCTTGACAATTTTCCTTCCTATTTTGATAGATTACCACCAGGTTAGTGATTTAGGGATTCAATTGACGAGCTGGCGACAGACATCATTTGAATATTATCTCGCTAGATATGTATTTTGGGGGCTTCTAGGCCTGTCTATCTTAGTTTTATTATGGATGTTAGTAATCCTGTTTTATCCTAGACAATATCTAGAAATAAAACTTGGAACTAAAGACGATAAATTAAAACTAAAAAATTCAGCTATTGAAGGGTTTGTTCGATGTTTATTGGATGAACACAAGATAGTCAAAAAAATCCCAAAAATTCAGGTACATACTCGGAAAAAGAAATGTTCCGTTTATGTAGAAGGTACAGCTGTTCTTTCAGATAACATTGCTAACAAATTTGAAGTAGTTCAAAACGAAATCACTCAAGGATTGAAAGAATTCTTTGGTATTGATCGAGAGGTTAAACTGGAAGTTTCAGTGAAAGAATATGACCCTCAAAAAGCAGCTAAGAAAATTGTTAGTCGTGTAAAGTAAGGAAGTAAAAAATGGAATGGTTTAAAAAATATCAATACCCAATTCTATGTGGTGTAGTAGGTATTATTCTAGCCTGCTTCATCCTATCCTTCGGTTTCTTTAAAACATTGTTCGTTTTAATCTGTGGAGCCTTAGGAATTTGGTTGGGATACTATGTACAGAAGAATTATTTAAATAAATAAAGGAGTTTCATATGTCAAACGTAGAAAAAAATGTAAATGTAAATACTGAAAAAAAAGATGTTGTTGTTTCTAAAGATGTTCGAGGAGAATTAACTTACGAAAATAAAGTTATTCAAAAAATCATCGGTCTTTCACTAGATAGAGTCCCAGGACTATTACATGTTGACGGCGGATTCTTCTCAAATCTTACAGAAAAACTTGTCAATACTAACGATGTAACACACGGTGTTAACGTTGAAGTTGGTAAAGAACAAGTAGCAGTTGACTTGAACGTTATCGTAGAGTACAGAAAAAACGTTCCAACTCTATACAAGGAAATCAAAGACGTTATCGTATCAGAAGTTGCGAAAATGACTGATCTAGAAGTAGTTGAAGTTAACGTTAATGTTGTTGACATCAAAACTAAAGAACAACATGAAGCAGACTCAGTTAGCCTTCAAGATCGTGTAACTGACGTGGCAGAATCAACAGGCGAGTTTGCGTCAGAACAATTTTCTAGAGTGAAATCTGGTATCGGTTCAGGTGTCGCAGCAGCACAAGAAAAAATTAGTGAAGGCGCTGAATTCGTTCAAGAAAAAGTTGGCCAAGGCGTTGACAATGTTAAAGACGCTGCAGCCAAAGCAGAACCACGTGTTCACTAATTACTAATTTAGAAAAAATAAAAGGAGGACATACTTATGTCTACAGAAGAAAAATTCAATCAAGCAGCAGGAGCTGTTAAAGAAGGCGTTGGTAAATTGGTAGGTGACAAAGGACTTGAAAGCGAAGGAGCTGCTGAAAAAGTTGCTTCTAAAGTGAAAGAAGTCGCTGAAGATGCAAAAGACGCAATTGAAGGCGTTGCTGAAGATGCAAAAGACGCAATTGAAGGTGCTGTTGAAGGTGTTAAAAACATCTTTAAAAAAGACGACGCTAAATAATAAAATTTAGATAATATTGCTATTTTTCTCGAAAACACTCCCAGTTAGGGGGTGTTTTTGTTATTTGTTTTTATCAATGGCACGTTTTATAGAGAAAAAAGAATACAGGACAAACAAATTCCTGTATTCCTAAAATAACTTAGAACAGATATGATAATGAAGCGACTAACATGATTATAGTGCAAATTATTTTTACGATTTTTACATATTGTTGTTTGAACAATTTATCAGAGAAAAGACTCAATACAAGCGCAACACAAAACAAAGTAGTTCTTAAAATAAAAATAGTCATTATTCATACTCCTTTCGCTATTTTGTTGATCCAGTAAATAAGTTGAATAGTAATTATCTAATTTTCAAACATATCCATCTGCCCTGGTAAATCCTTTGTTCTTTGATTATTAATCGGTATCTCTGTCTATCTTTATTATAGCAAAAATATCCTTATTAAACCAATAAATGTAATTTTTTTATAGTTTGGTGTTTGTACACTTTTGACAAGGATGGCCCCTACTCCAAGCTTACTTCTAAAAAGGTAATGAGTTAAATTCTCCCTACCTTTTTACTGTTCCGCTTTTTGAGAGCGCTTGAAATATGTTATAATGAAACTAGATTAAATTTTTGGAGGAAAACCGTGGGAAATTTCATTGAGTTAGTCTTTCATCGTTTCTTTTTGGGGATGATTGCGACTACTTATTTTTGGTTATTGACACTAGCAGGAGGAGTGGTCTTTGGTATAGCACCCGCTAGTGCAACTCTCATGAGTTTATTTGCTGAAAATGGCTATTCTTACCGTGCTTATCGTTTCAAGGAGGCGTGGGCTTTATTTAAGAGCAATTTTGTCAAAAGTAATCTCAGTTTCTACACCTTTATAGGGATTGACTTCATCTTGATTTATGGCTTGTATCTGATGATTCAATTGCCAAACCAGACCATTATCCACTTGGCAGCAACATTTCTAAATATCTTTTTAGTAGCCTTGGTATTTTTGGCCTATACGGTATCTTTAAAGTTACAGGTTTACTTTGAATTATCCTATAAAAACACCTTAAAGCTTGCCTTTATCGGAATTTTTATGAGTTTATCAGCAGTGGCCAAGGTTCTCCTTGGTAGCGTCTTGTTAGCCATTATTGGCTTCTATATGCCAGCCCTCATCGCTTTTGTAGGTATTGGAATGTGGCATTTCTTTATTAGTGATTTATTGGAGCCTGTTTATGAAAGTATTCATGAAAAATTGGCAACCAAATAAGACCAAACAATTCCGCCTCCACTCACTCCTAAGAATCTATAGTCTGGTGATGATTATCATCATTTCCTGCTTTGCTCTCTTGATTTCTTATGCAGACTGGGATATGCGTGAAAGGGAAGCCAATCGTGTCGGTCAGCGTGTTCTCGCTCGAACAGTTGATGAAGTTGAATACTACTATCGGGAGTCAACTCGCCTAGCCAAGAGTTTAGTGGATAATCAAGCTCGGATTGAAGGGATTTACAAATATTTTAGCCTCAGTACGCCAGATTATTTTTATTGGCAGTTAGAGCGCAAGACGTCACCCTATATTTCCGTTTCTATTTATGAAAATATCGATGATATATACGTGCGAAACGATTTTGTAACAGGTATTTCGATTGTTCTACAGGATTCAACGGATGTATTTGTTTCCAAAAGAGGAAACAGAGGTGGACAGAAAATTCCAGCTGAGAGCTTTAAACCGGATGCTAATAGTTTCGCTGTTCCAGTGTCTGATCCCATCTCGGACCAGGCTCTTGGAGTCATTTATATTTCCGTAGAACCAGAAGCCCTCTATAAAGCGATTGACAACACTAGGGGAACAATTCCTGTAGCAGTAACTGTCATTGCACCATATGAAACAGATATGTTCTATATTGGAGCGAAGGGAACGAATGAGTCTTGGTTGGTAGGAACAACTGCCCATGGTTATCAAGTTCGAGTAGCTGTACCAAAGGATTATGTTTGGAGTGGGACTTTAGCGAGTTCGGCACTTATTTTAGGTTTGAGTGCCCTCTTTATCATCATTTTATATATGACCTTAAGAAGGACTTTTTCTGACTACCAAAGTCAGGTTGTGGACTTGGTGGACTCTATCCAAGCCATCACTAAGGGAGAGCAGACCAAGAGAATCGACACAGATAAAAAGGACCAGGAATTGCTACTAATTGCTGAGTCGACAAATGATATGTTGGATCGACTAGAAAGTAATATTCACGATATTTATCAACTGGAACTCAATCAAAAAGATGCCAACATGCGAGCCTTACAAGCTCAAATTAATCCGCATTTCATGTACAATACTCTGGAATTTGCGGATGTACGCGGTGATGGAAAATCAAAATGAGCTAGCGGATATCATCTATGAGTTCAGTAGTCTCCTGCGCAATAATATCTCTGACGAGCGAGAAACGACCCTCAAACAAGAAGTGGAGTTTTGTCGGAAGTACAGTTATCTCTGTATGGTTCGCTATCCAAAATCCATTGCCTATGGATTTAAGATTGCCCCTGAATTGGAAGAAATGCGTATTCCAAAGTTCACCCTCCAACCGTTAGTGGAAAATTATTTTGCCCATGGAGTTGATTACAGAAGAACAGATAATGTTATCAGTATCAAGGCTTTGAAAAAAGATGGCTATGTCGAAATCTTAGTAACCGATAATGGCCGTGGGATGTCTGCTGAAAAATTAGCAGAAATTCAAGCTAAACTGGCTCAAAGAACCTTTGAACACACAGCAGATTATAAGGGGGAACAACAGTCTATTGGGATTGTTAATATCCACGAACGCTTTGTGCTCTACTTTGGAGACCGCTATAACATCAATGTAGAATCAGCTGAACAAAAAGGTGTTCAATATAGAATCACCATTCAGGATGAAGAGAAAGGATAAACATGTATAAAGTACTATTAGTTGACGATGAGTACATGATTACAGAAGGACTTAAGCGTTTGATCCCTTTTGAAAAATGGGATATGGAAGTCGTTGCAACAGCCAATCATGCTGACGACGCTTTGGACTATGTTCGAGAACATCCCGTAGATATCGTCATTTCTGATGTCAACATGCCTGGCAAGACAGGACTTGAAATGATTGGGGAAATGAAGGAACTCTTGCCAGAGGCATACTATATTCTTCTTTCCGGCTATCAAGAATTTGAATATGTCAAGAAAGCCATGAACCTCAATGTTGTAGATTATCTTGTCAAACCAGTTGATAAGGTTGAACTGGAGCATTTACTTGAGAAAATCGTCACTCAACTTCGTGAGAAGGTTCAAGAACCAGAACTCTTGAGTCAACAATTAGATGAAGAAGCATTCAAGACTCATCTCACCCAAAAAGAAAACTGGTGGATTGGGCTTTCAAAAGAAAAACAAGGGGATTTTGTCATTCCCTACTATGTTCTCGGTCAGGACTGGCAGATTGTGATTGCATCTCAGAAATTCGACGGTTTACTCGTTATGCCTTTTGAGTTACCTTATCAGGCTAACTTTAAAAAATGGAAATTTGATGTTGAAAAAGCACTCTTCTATGGAACTGTAAACCTCGATCAATCTGAAAGTCTCTTTTCTTATTATGAACCCATCTATCGAGTTATTATCCAAGGAAATCTTCAGCAGATTATCGAGGAGTTGAATTTACTTGAGAAGATTGTGTTAGAAAATACACCGAGGGTGTCCATTACCAAGCAACTCTTTACTCAGTTTGTGATGGATGTCTTCCACCTCTTTGAGCATCTGAAAGCAGATGATATGACAGATATTGTCAAAAAAATTCATGCCATTACAAACTTTGAAGATTTAGTGGCTTTATACCAAGGAAACCTTGACGTCCTTCTTTGGTCAATATCGTATGAATGAGAATGTCGTCAGTGTACTTGAAGTTATTGGTAGAGATTATAAAAAAGAGTTGTCTCTCAAGGATATCAGCAAGGATCTTTTTATCAATCCTGTGTATTTAGGTCAGTTAATCAAGAAGGAAACCAATTCAACTTTTGCAGAACTCCTAAATAAGCAACGGATCAAGGCAGCCCAGCAACTTTTACTATCAACCAATGATAGTATTGAGGATATTTGCTATACGGTTGGTTATAGTAATGTAGGGTATTTCTACAAGGTCTTTCGAAAACTATGTGGAAAGTCTCCGAAAGCCTACCGCAAGCAGATTGAAGTCACCCTCTAACTTTTGTTATCCATCTTAAAATATGCTATAATAAATTCAAAAATATGAGGAGGTTACTTTTATGAAAAAGAAACCAATCTATCTATGGGTTTTATTAGTCTTATCAGCGATTAATTCAGCCTTGGCAGTAGTTGGAATATTCACTCCAGTACCTAGTAAGGACGCCCTTCGTGCTAGCCAAGAAAATGTTGGGACACTTAGTGCTCAACAAATAGAAGATGCTGTTAACTATGCCCACCAAGTGTCTGAGTCATCTCACTCTATTTTTAACACGATACTCATTATTCTATCTGCTATCCTAGTTGTAGTAGCCTTTGTTTTCTTAATTCGTAAGAACCTGCAGTTGGCAAACTACACTTATGTTGGATATGCCTTACTAGCTATTGTTGGACTAGTCCATGACAATATGAACCTACAAGATGCTATGCAATTGATTAAAGATGACACCCTACGTTTAGGAATGGAAGTCATGTCAAAAGCAACCACTATCATATTCATTGTCATCAATGTTATCTTTTTGGGAATCGTCTTCTATAAAATATGGCGTCAGCAAAAAGAATTAACAGAATCTCAAGAGGAAGAACTCGCCTAAGAGTTGACAAAGGATAACTATCAAGATACAATCTTGGTAGTTATTTTTTTGGATTCGAGAAAGAGGGAGGAAAAGATGAAAAAAATTTCCTTAGTTTATATCAGTCTAAGCGGAAACACGGAGAGTTTTGTAACACGTTTGAAAGCTTATTTGTTGGAGCAGTATGCGAATATTGATGTGGAAAAAATTCATATTAAAGACTTGGTCAAGGAAGGTGAAGACTTCTTTGAGATGACCAACCCGTATGTGGCTTTTCTACCGACTTACCTCGAAGGTGGCAATGGGGTTGACAATGGAGATGTGGAAATCTTGACCACTCCAGTAGGTGACTTTATCGCATATGGTGATAATGCTAGCAAGTGTTTTGGTGTAGTAGGATCAGGTAACCGCAATTTTAACAACCAATACTGTTTGACCGCCAAACAATACAGCCAGCGCTTTGGTTTTCCAGTCCTAGCTGACTTTGAAATGCGCGGAATGCTAGGAGACATCAAGAAGGTTGCAGGTATTATTGCTGAACTTTATGAACTTGAATCCTTGTAAGAGGATAGAGTTGCTAGGCTAGATTTTTATCCCATGGATCATAGAATTATTTCAAAAGAGAACAGTTCAAATGAGTAAATTACAGAGATCATTTTTAAAGTATATAAAACGCAAACCAAGCTTCAAGGATATTATGCTATGCAGTGCTTTGCTACTCTTAGAGTTCGCTCTGTTGCAGTTCTCAAAGAAATTTCTTGATGAAAGTTTGTCAGCATACGGAACCATGGCATCACTAGGGATTGTTATACTGGTGGGAATCGTAGTTCTCAGGAAAAAATAGAAAAGGACTCGAGAAATGCTATCTCGAGTCTTTTTGTTAGTTGCGAATTTCGTCAACGATTTCTTTTGAAATGGGAATCCCTAAACGGTAGCCTTTATTCACGTAATCAATGACATCATTGATATTTTCTATCGTTTGGATTTTCTCTGTGATAGTTGCACGAAAAGTTGGATCTTTCAATAGTTGGTCCTGAAGCAGTCTTTGAAGTTTCTCTTTTTCATATTTGTTGACAAGAAAGAGAAAAAGAAGACTAATAACAACTAGGATATAAGCGTATTGGCTCATAAAAATTCTCCCTAAGTGATAAAGAAGTAGGTAGCAAGAGAAAGGCGAAGAGTCTCCGATTTTCAAGTCATTCTAGTAAAGTTTTAGGCAATTCGCCTATAGGATTTAGCGTTAGTTACTTAGATTATTCTGCAATCAAGTGATTTTACTGATTACGACGTCTTTCGGCAGAAATCGATAATATTTCTATCGAAAGACTAGTGAAGCGCCTAGCCAAAGTCCGAATAGGATTTAGCGTTAGTTACTTAGCTTACTTAGTAATAAATTAATTTAATAGATCACGACATGCATCCAAATAAGTCGATATTATTTATTTGGATGCATTAGTAAGGCGTTTAGGCAAATCGCCTCATTTACGACGTCGTGGCCCCTAAATCGATTATATTTAGGGGCCATGACTAGTGAAGCAGTTAGCTAGTCCGCATAAAAGCGGCTAGCGTTTAACAATTAGGCACTTTAGTTCCAATTGTTAGTACTGAATCACATCTTCTCTGGTGCCTCTACACCCAGCAAACGAAGTGCTTCTTTGAGGACAACTGCTGTTGCATAGCTAAGAGCTAGACGGCTGTCGCGTTCTGGACTTTCATCCAAAATACGAGTGTGAGCGTAGTATTTATTGAAGGCTTGAGCCAAGTTGATTGCGTATTTAGCGATAAGAGATGGGTCATAGTTATCAGATGCACGCTTGATGATACGAGCAAAATCTTGAAGCAATTTGATGATTTCCCAGCTCTCAGTATCATTTAGGCTGTAGTTTCCATCAGTCAGTGGTTGGAAGTCACCTTTTCTTAAGATAGATTGGATACGAGCGTACGCGTATTGGACATAAGGACCTGTTTCCCCTTCGAAGGAAACCATTGCTTCAAGGTCAAAGTCATAACCGTTTCTACGGTCAGTTTTAAGGTCGTAGAACTTCACAGCTCCAACACCAACAGCTCGAGCAACTTGCTCCTTGTTTTCAAGGTCAGGATTTTTCGCTTCGATTTGAGCCTTGGCACGGCTGATAGCTTCTTGAAGTGTTGGTTCAAGAAGGATGATGTTTCCTTTACGAGTTGAAAGTTTCTGACGATTCTTAGTAACGAGACCGAAGTCAACGTGAATCATGTCATCGCTCCAGTCAAATCCCATTTTCTTCAAGACAGCTTTTAGTTGTTTGAAGTGGTTAGACTGCTCTTGACCAACAGCATAGACGTTCTTAACAAAGTTATAAGTGCGAGCGCGGTAGATAGCAGTTGCGATATCACGGGTGATGTAAAGAGTAGCACCATCAGATTTTTGATCATAGCTGGTGGCAATTCAAAATCGTCCAGGTTAACGATGCTAGCACCACGAGATTCTTCAAGCAAACCTTTTTCTTCAAGGATTTTGACAGCTTCATCCATCTTATCATTGTAGAAGGCTTCTCCGTTTAGGCTATCAAATTCAACACCCAAGAGTTCATAGATGCGGTTGAATTCTACTAAACTTTCATCACGGAACCATTGCCACAATTGAGTAGCTTCTGGATCGCCATCTTCCAATTTTTTAAACCAGAGACGTCCTTCGTCATCAAGAGCTTGATCAGTTTCGATTTCAGCATTGATACGCACGTAAAGTTTCAACAGTTCGTCAATCGGATTGGCTTCAACCGCTTCCTTACTACCCCATTTTTTGTAGGCTACCATAAGAAGACCGAATTGTTTACCCCAGTCACCAAGGTGGTTGATTTTGATAGTGTTGTAGCCCATTTTTTTGAAGATGTTTGAAAGGGCATCACCGATAACTGTTGAACGCAAGTGACCAACAGAGAATGGTTTTGCAATATTTGGACTTGAAAGGTCAATGGTGATATTTTGCTCTTGGCCTTCATCTTGTTGAGCGTAGTCAGAACCTTTCTCGATGATTTCTTTAATAACCGCTCCAGAAATTGCAGACTTATCAAGGAAAAAGTTTACGTAAGGACCAGTCGCAACAACTTTTTCAAAGGCTTGGCTATTAATTTTTTCAGCAATATCTGCTGCAATCATTTGAGGTGCTTTACGCTCTACTTTTGCTAGAGAGAAGGCTGGGAAGGCGATATCTCCCATGTCAGAGTTTTTTGGTTGTTCTAGTAAATTGAAAATAGCCTCTTGATCCAGGCTATCAATGACGCTAGCCAATTCACTAGCGATCAATTGTTTGTATTCATTATAGGCTCCTTTGGACTTTTCTTCTATTTTATCACAATTTTAAAGAAAGACGAAATTTTTTTGAAATATTCGGTTTTTTTGGTATAATGTTCTTATTAAATAGATGAAAATGTTATAAATATTCACTCGAGAGGATGTTATGAGAAAAAGAGAACGTCATCAGTTGATCAAGCAGATGATCACTGAGGAGAAGTTAGGAACTCAAAAGGAGATTCAAGATCGTTTGGAAGCACACAACGTTTTTGTGACACAAACGACCTTGTCGCGTGACCTTCGTGAACTTGGCTTGACCAAGGTTAAGAAAAATGATATGGTCTACTACGTACTAGCAAATGAGACAGAGAAGATTGACCTGGTTGAGTTTTTATCCCATCATTTAGAAGGCGTGGCAAGAGCTGAGTTTACCTTAGTTCTTCACACTAAACTGGGTGAAGCCGCGGTTTTAGCCAATGTTGTCGATGCCAACAAGGATGAATGGATTTTAGGGACAGTTGCGGGTGCTAATACCCTCTTGGTAATCTGCCGAGATCAGCATGTTGCTAAACTCATGGAAGATCGTTTGTTAGATTTGATGAAGGATAGATAAGGAGGCTGGGACAAAAGTCCTAGCCTCTCAATTGCCTTTGGATTGTCGAGCAAGACGCAGTGGTTGAGTGGGCTCTACTACGCTGATTTCATCAGCTTTTACAGCCCTACTCAACTGTGCGGAGGTGGGACGACGAAATCGAATTCTAACGAATTACCGATTTCTGTCCCACTCTCTATTTTTACAAGGAGAGAGTAAATGACTACTGAAAAATTATCACCTGGCATGCAACAGTATGTGGATATCAAAAAACAATATCCAGATGCTTTTTTGCTTTTTCGCATGGGTGATTTTTATGAGTTGTTTTATGAAGATGCAGTCAATGCTGCACAGATACTAGAAATCTCACTAACAAGTCGTAATAAAAATGCTGAAAATCCGATTCCCATGGCTGGAGTTCCTTATCATTCTGCCCAACAGTATATCGATGTCCTCGTTGAGCGTGGCTACAAGGTTGCTATCGCTGAACAGATGGAAGATCCTAAGCAAGCTGTTGGTGTTGTTAAGCGCGAGGTTGTTCAGGTCATTACACCAGGGACAGTGGTTGATAGTAGTAAGCCAGATAGTCACAATAACTTTTTAGTGGCTATTGATCGTGAAGGTTCCCAGTATGGACTAGCCTATATGGACCTAGTGACAGGTGATTTCTATGTAACGGGATTATCAGATTTCTCTCTAGTCTGTGGTGAAATCCGTAACCTAAAGGCCAGAGAAGTGGTGATTGGTTACGACTTGTCTGAAGCGGAAGAACAGATTCTCAGCCGTCAAATGAATCTAGTGCTTTCCTATGAACAAGAAATATATGAAGACGTTCATCTGTTGGATTCAAGATTGGCAACTGTTGAAGGAGCAGCTGGTGGTAAACTTCTCCAGTATGTCCATCGGACGCAGATGCGAGAGCTCAGCCACTTGAAGCCTGTTATTCGTTATGAAATCAAAGATTTCTTGCAGATGGATTTTGCGACCAAGGCTAGTCTGGATTTGGTTGAAAATGCTCGCTCAGGCAAGAAACAAGGCAGCCTGTTCTGGTTACTAGATGAGACTAAGACCGCCATGGGGATGCGTCTTCTACGTTCTTGGATTCAACGCCCCTTAATTGATTTAGATCGTATCATAGAACGTCAGGAGGTTGTGCAAGTCTTTCTGGATTATTTCTTTGAGCGCAGTGATTTAACGGAAAGCCTCAAGGGAGTCTACGATATCGAACGTCTGGCTAGTCGAGTATCTTTTGGGAAAAGTAATCCTAAAGATCTTTTGCAATTAGCGACTACCTTGGGAAGTGTTCCACGGATTCGCGCCATTTTAGAAGGAATGGAGCAACCAGCTCTAGCTTATCTAATTGAACAATTAGATGCTATTCCTGAGTTGGAAAGCCTGATAAGTGCTGCCATTGCCCCAGAGGCTCCTCATGTGATTACCGAAGGTGGTATTATCCGAACGGGCTTTGATGAGACCTTGGATAAATACCGTCGTGTGCTGAGAGAAGGGACCAGCTGGATTGCTGAGATTGAAGCTAAGGAAAGAGAAAACTCTGGCATCAATACTCTCAAGATTGATTACAATAAAAAAGACGGCTACTATTTCCATGTAACCAACTCAGCACTAGGTAACGTACCAGCTCACTTTTTTTCCGCAAGGCTACGCTGAAAAAAACTCTGAGCGATTTGGGACAGAGGAATTGGCGCGTATCGAGGGAGAAATGTTAGAGGCGCGTGAGAAATCAGCAAACCTAGAGTACGAAATCTTTATGCGTATTCGTGAGGAGGTTGGCAAGTATATCCAACGTCTACAGGCTCTGGCTCAAGGAATCGCTACTGTCGATGTCTTGCAAGGTTTGGCAGTGGTTGCAGAAAAAAACAGCACCTGATTCGACCAGAGTTTGGGCAAGAGTCGCGGATTGATATCCAAAATGGTCGTCACGCAGTTGTTGAAAAAGGTCATGGGAGCTCAGACCCTATATTCCCAACAGTATCCAGATGGATGAAGATACTAGCATTCAACTAATTACAGGTCCGAACATGAGCGGGAAGTCAACCTACATGCGTCAACTAGCCATTACAGCGGTTATGGCTCAGATGGGTTCTTATGTCCCTGCGGAAAGTGCTCGTTTGCCAATTTTTGATGCAATTTTTACCCGTATCGGGGCGGCAGATGACTTGGTTTCAGGTCAATCTACCTTTATGGTAGAGATGATGGAAGCAAATAATGCTATTAGTCATGCAACAAAGGATTCATTAATTCTTTTTGATGAGCTTGGTCGAGGAACCGCAACTTATGATGGTATGGCTCTAGCCCAGTCTATTATCGAGTATATCCATGAGCATATTGGTGCCAAGACTCTCTTTGCCACGCACTACCATGAATTAACCAGTCTGGAAGCTAGTCTTGAACATCTAGTAAATGTACATGTGGCTACGCTTGAGCAAAATGGTCAGGTCACTTTCCTTCATAAGATTGAACCAGGTCCAGCAGACAAATCGTACGGTATTCACGTTGCTAAGATTGCAGGATTGCCAGCAGATTTGCTAAAAAGAGCGGATGCGATTCTAACTCAACTAGAGAGCCAAGGTCAGGAAAATCCAATTTCTATCAATCAAAGGAATGTTGTCAATGAGCAAATGTCTCTCTTTGATGAAAAAGAAGAGAATCCTATCCTAGCAGAGTTGGCCCAAGTAGATGTGTACAATATGACACCTATGCAAGCCATGAATCTCTTATTAGAGCTGAAACAAAAATTATAAGCAAAAACCCACTCACAAAACGGAGTGGGTTTTTAGGTCTTATTTTTTCTGAGCTAATAGTTGGTTGATGTGGGCAACCTTCTTTGATTCTCTCTTGTAGAGAACAACCCAGATGATGAGGTAGACGATTGCAAACTCTGGGATGAGTTGAAGGATGAAAGTCCAGTGAAGAGGGAACCAGCCTGCTAGGATTGCTAGAGGTACAAAACCTAGCAACATAAGGAAGAAGTGAGTGACAGTGGCGCGAAGGAGACTCCAGTCTTGAGCAAATAGACGACTGCCAAAGCTAAAGAGAACTCCGATAGCTGCCCAGATGAGCAGACAGTATAGTAGGACGAGTGATCCATGCACCTGATGTTGGGTCATGAATTGACCAATTAAAGAGTTGGGGCTGAGAGGTGCGTAGTTGCTTGGTGAGTGGATAAAAGAAAAGATAATAGATAGGATGAGGCCGATGAGGATACCGGTTGTGGCATCGTGAAATACTTGTTTTTTCATAGTTCTAATTTCTCCTTAATAGTCTTGAGGTAACGGCGAGATGAGTAGGTAAAACTGTCGTTTTTTAGATAGATTTCAATCAAGCCGTTAGAGGTTAGTTTTAGATGACTAATTGCATCAATGTTGACAATTTCCGATTGGGAAATTTGGATAAAGGAAGCAGGTAGAATTTCACTTGCTTGGTAGAGACGAATGTCAAGTGCATAGGTTTGGCTATCCGTTTCGGCCAGAACCTTACGATTTTCAATGTATACACGCTGAATCTTGCTAATCTGAATCAAGTAGACCTGGTCTTGGAATTTTCCTTTAAGAGTTTCTTTTTGTTCAAGATTTTGTACAAAGTCCTGAACCTTTTGAATTTTTGAAGACAAGGCAGGTGCCTCTATGATGATTTGCTCTTCAGTGTATTGCTGATCAATATCGAGTCTTACTTTCATAATTTCTCCTTTCATCAAGTTGTAATAGAGATCTCTTACTTACAAATCTATTAAACACCATTTTGTCGACAAATACAAGATGCTTTGTCTATGTGGTCGGTTGAAGAGTCTATCTGGTAGGCGAACGTTTTCAACTAAATTTAAGAGCAAAGAAGTCAAAAAATAAGAAGAAATATATTGACAAAAATAGAAAAAACGTGGTACAATGTTAGACGGTACTTTTTACTTTTGGTCTCTCAAGAGTGTACAGGGACGTGCTGACAAATGTTGCAAAAGTACACACAGATGATAGCTGTCACCAAGTGTATCATCACCAAAAATAAAAAAACACAGGAGAATGTAGATGCCTACAATTAACCAATTGGTTCGCAAACCGCGTAAATCAAAAGTAGAAAAATCTAAATCACCAGCTTTGAACGTTGGTTACAACAGTCATAAAAAAGTTCAAACAAACGTTTCTTCACCACAAAAACGTGGTGTAGCAACTCGTGTTGGAACTATGACACCTAAAAAACCTAACTCTGCCCTTCGTAAATTTGCTCGTGTACGTTTGAGCAACCTTATCGAAGTTACTGCTTACATCCCAGGTATCGGACACAACTTGCAAGAGCACAGCGTGGTGCTTCTTCGCGGTGGACGTGTAAAAGACCTTCCAGGGGTACGTTACCATATCGTCCGTGGTGCACTTGATACTGCAGGTGTTAACGATCGTAAACAAGGCCGTTCTAAATACGGTACTAAACGTCCGAAAAAAGCATAAGGAAAGGGGATAAAGAGAAATGAGTCGTAAAAATAGAGCTCCAAAACGTGAAGTATTGCCAGATCCGCTTTACAATTCACAATTAGTTACTCGTCTTATCAACCGCGTTATGCTTGACGGTAAACGTGGTACAGCTGCTTCAATCGTTTACGGTGCTTTTGAGCAAATCAAAGAAGCTACTGGTAACGATGCACTTGAAGTATTTGAAACAGCTATGGAAAACATCATGCCTGTACTTGAAGTACGTGCACGTCGTGTTGGTGGATCAAACTACCAAGTCCCAGTTGAAGTTCGTCCAGAACGTCGTACAACACTTGGACTTCGTTGGTTGGTAACAATCGCTCGCCTTCGTGGTGAACACACAATGCAAGACCGTCTTGCAAAAGAAATCTTGGATGCTGCTAACAACACTGGTGCAGCAGTTAAGAAACGTGAAGACACTCACCGTATGGCTGAAGCTAACCGTGCCTTCGCACACTTCCGTTGGTAAGATTAAGATACTAAGGGCGTTAGAAAAGCGACTGAAAATTAGGAAGCTTAACGAAGAATCGAAGATTCTAGGAAAGCTTATCTATTTTTCCGAGCTTTTTAGCCCGAGTTCAATTATGATACCAAGAGCGGCAAAGGCCCAAGGCAAAAAAATAGGAAACTGATGCAGTGTTCCGTGAACACAAAGCAGTTTATCTTTTTGCACCGGGCCCTCGCTCGGGTTCAAATCAGTTAACTTGAGCTTTTTAGCCCGGGTTCAATTGAGCTAATATCGGCTAACTAACTTTAGCCCGAGTACAATTCAACTTCCCATCTCACAAGTTGAAACCAACTAAACAAGATAAACATTGAGAACGGGTGGGTCCTGCCTATCCGTTTTTTTATTGAAATCGTGTTATAATAGAATAGAAATAAAAAAATATAGGAGAAACAAACCTCATGGCACGCGAATTTTCACTTGAAAAAAACTCGTAATATCGGTATCATGGCCCACGTCGATGCTGGTAAAACAACTACAACTGAGCGTATTCTTTACTACACTGGTAAAATCCACAAAATCGGTGAAACTCACGAAGGTGCGTCTCAAATGGACTGGATGGAGCAAGAGCAAGAACGTGGTATCACTATCACATCTGCTCGCGACAACAGCTCAATGGAACAACCACCGCGTAAACATCATCGACACACCAGGACACGTGGACTTCACAATCGAAGTACAACGTTCTCTTCGTGTATTGGACGGTGCGGTTACAGTTCTTGACTCACAATCAGGTGTTGAACCTCAAACTGAAACAGTTTGGCGTCAAGCAACTGAGTACGGAGTTCCACGTATCGTATTTGCCAACAAAATGGACAAAATCGGTGCTGACTTCCTTTACTCAGTAAGCACACTTCACGATCGTCTTCAAGCAAACGCACACCCAATTCAATTGCCAATCGGTGCTGAAGATGACTTCCGCGGAATCATTGACTTGATCAAGATGAAAGCTGAAATCTATACGAACGACCTTGGTACAGATATTCTTGAAGAAGATATTCCAGCTGAATACCTTGAACAAGCTCAAGAATACCGTGAAAAATTGGTTGAAGCAGTTGCTGAAACAGATGAAGACTTGATGATGAAATACCTTGAAGGGGAAGAAATCACAAATGAAGAATTGAAAGCTGGTATCCGTAAAGCAACAATCAACGTTGAATTCTTCCCAGTATTGTGTGGTTCTGCCTTCAAGAACAAGGGTGTTCAATTGATGCTTGATGCGGTTATCGACTACCTTCCAAGCCCACTTGATATCCCTGCGATCAAAGGTATCAACCCAGATACTGAAGAAGAAGAAACTCGTCCAGCATCTGATGAAGAGCCATTTGCAGCTCTTGCCTTCAAGATCATGACTGACCCATTCGTAGGTCGTTTGACATTCTTCCGTGTTTACTCAGGTGTTCTTCAATCAGGTTCTTACGTATTGAATACTTCTAAAGGTAAACGTGAACGTATCGGACGTATCCTTCAAATGCACGCTAACAGCCGTCAAGAAATCGACACTGTTTACTCAGGTGATATCGCTGCTGCCGTTGGTTTGAAAGACACTACAACTGGAGACTCATTGACAGATGAAAAAGCTAAAATCATCCTTGAGTCAATCAACGTTCCAGAACCAGTTATCCAATTGATGGTTGAACCAAAATCTAAAGCAGACCAAGACAAGATGGGTATCGCCCTTCAAAAATTGGCTGAAGAAGATCCAACATTCCGCGTTGAAACTAACGTTGAAACTGGTGAAACAGTTATCTCTGGTATGGGTGAGCTTCACCTTGACGTCCTTGTTGACCGTATGCGTCGTGAGTTCAAAGTTGAAGCGAACGTAGGTGCTCCTCAAGTATCTTACCGTGAAACATTCCGCGCTTCTACTCAAGCACGTGGATTCTTCAAACGTCAGTCTGGTGGTAAAGGTCAATTCGGTGATGTATGGATTGAATTTACTCCAAACGAAGAAGGTAAAGGATTCGAATTCGAAAACGCAATCGTCGGTGGTGTGGTTCCTCGTGAATTTATCCCAGCGGTTGAAAGGTTTGGTAGAATCTATGGCTAACGGTGTCCTTGCTGGCTACCCAATGGTTGACGTTAAAGCTAAGCTTTACGATGGTTCATACCACGATGTCGACTCATCTGAAACTGCCTTCAAGATCGCTGCATCTCTTGCACTTAAAGAAGCTGCTAAGACTGCACAACCAGCTATCCTTGAGCCAATGATGCTTGTAACAATCACTGTTCCAGAAGAAAACCTTGGTGATGTTATGGGTCACGTAACTGCTCGTCGTGGACGTGTAGATGGTATGGAAGCACACGGTAACAGCCAAATCGTTCGTGCTTACGTTCCACTTGCTGAGATGTTCGGTTACGCAACAGTTCTTCGTTCTGCATCACAAGGACGTGGTACATTCATGATGGTATTCGACCACTACGAAGATGTACCTAAGTCAGTACAAGAAGAAATCATTAAGAAAAACAAAGGTGAAGAATAATTCACCGTCACTTTAAAAGAAGTCACTTTGTGGCTTCTTTTTCTGTTTAGTAGAAATAGCTAAAATTGCCTCAAATATGGTAAAATAGAAGGAGTATATTGTGAGGAAATTGGATGTCAACCACTTTTGAAATTTTAATGAATCAGTTGGGAATTCCCGCTGAGATAAGAAATCATGTGGCCTTCTCCCAGGCTGAAATTGAACAAGTTATTGTACACAAACAAAGTAACATTTGGGAGTTTCGTTTTGTATTTGAGAATATCCTGCCCTTTGAACTCTTTTTAGCATTGAAGAAGGGATTGAAAGAAGAATTTTCAAAAACAGGAAATCAAGCGACTTTCGAAATTAAAACGAAAGATCAAGATTTTTCAAGGGAGCTTTTACAGGCCTACTATCGGGAGGCTTTTTCAGATGGCCCTTGTTCTAGCCAAGGATTTCGGACCATGTATCAGGATTTTCAGGTTCGATTTGAAAATGATCAGTTGATTATTGAGGCCTCTGAAGCAGCAGATACAGAGCATTTCAGAAAAAACCATTTGCCAAATCTTAGCAAACAACTTGAGCTCTTTGGTTTTCCTAAGTTTACATGCCATTTAGAGAAAAATGAAGATTTGACAAAGGAAGAGCAGGAAGCTTTCCATTCTGAAATCAAATGATTGTTCAGGCTGCCAATGATGAGACCCTTCGAGCTATGGAACAGTTAGAACAGATGGCACCGCCTCCTCCAGTTGAGGACAAACCTGTCTTTGATTTTCAAGCTAAGAAGGCCGCGGCCAAGCCTAAACTTGACAAGGCAGAGATTACTCCAATGATCGAGGTCAATACCGAGGAAAATCGACTGGTTTTTGAAGGGGTTGTATTTGATGTGGAGCATAAGGTGACTAGAACAGGTCGTGTCTTGATTAATTTCAAGATGACTGACTATACGTCTAGTTTCTCTATGCAAAAATGGGTCAAAAATGAAGAGGAAGCTCAGAAGTTTGATATCATTAAGAAAAATTCATGGCTCCGTGTTCGTGGAAATGTCGAGGTCAATAATTTCACACGAGATTTGACCATGAATGTACAAGATGTGCAGGAAGTAGTTCACTATGAACGTAAGGACTTGATGCCAGAAGGTGAGCGTCGCGTTGAGTTTCATGCCCATACCAATATGTCGACTATGGATGCTCTTCCTGAGGTCGAAGAAATTGTTGGAACAGCAGCAAAATGGGGCCACAAAGCAGTGGCAATCACAGACCACGGCAATGTTCAGTCTTTCCCTCACGGTTATAAGGCAGCCAAGAAAGCTGGGATTCAGCTCATTTATGGAATGGAAGCAAATATCGTTGAGGATCGTGTTCCTATCGTCTATAACGAAGTGGAGATGGATCTTTCTGAAGCTACCTATGTAGTCTTTGACGTGGAAACGACTGGTCTATCTGCTATCTATAATGATTTGATTCAGGTGGCAGCTTCCAAGATGTATAAGGGCAATATCATTGCTGAGTTTGATGAATTTATCAATCCTGGGCACCCCTATCAGCCTTTACAACCGAATTGACAGGGATTACCGATGACCATGTAAAAAATGCCAAACCCTTAGTTCAAGTTTTAAAAGAGTTTCAGGAATTTTGTAAGGATACCGTTCTTGTAGCCCATAATGCAAGCTTTGACGTTGGTTTTATGAATGCCAACTATGAGCGTCATGGTCTTCCAAAAATTACTCAACCTGTCATCGATACGCTAGAGTTCGCTAGAAATCTCTATCCAGAGTACAAGCGACATGGTTTGGGACCCTTGACCAAACGTTTTGGTGTAGCTCTAGAACACCACCATATGGCCAACTATGATGCGGAAGCAACTGGCCGTCTGCTCTTTATCTTTATCAAAGAAGTAGCAGAAAAACACGGTGTGACAGACTTAGCACGATTAAATCTTGATTTAATCAGTCCAGATTCTTATAAGAAAGCTCGAGTCAAGCATGCGACTATCTATGTGAAAAATCAAGTAGGCTTGAAAAATATCTTTAAGCTGGTTTCCCCTCTCAAATACCCAGTATTTTGAAGGAGTTCCACGGATTCCACGTACGGTGCTGGATGCCCATCGAGAAGGTTTGATCTTAGGTTCAGCCTGTACGGAAGGGGAAGTCTTTGATGCAGTTGTATCACAAGGTGTAGATGCGGCAGTCGAAGTAGCTAAATACTACGACTTTATCGAGGTTATGCCTCCGGCTATCTATGCACCTCTGATTGCCAAAGAGCAAGTCAAGGATATGGAGGAGCTTCAGACCATTATCAAGAGCTTGATTGAGGTCGGAGACCGTCTCGGTAAGCCAGTTCTTGCGACAGGAAATGTCCACTATATCGAACCTGAGGATGAAATTTATCGGGAAATCATCGTGCGAAGTCTCGGTCAGGGTGCCATGATTAATCGAACTATCGGCCATGGAGAAGCTGCCCAACCAGCTCCGCTACCAAAGGCACACTTAGAACAACTAATGAAATGTTGGATGAATTTGCCTTTCTAGGGGAAGACTTGGCTCGCAAGATTGTCATTGAAAATACCAATGCCTTGGCAGAAATCTTTGAGCCTGTTGAGGTCGTTAAAGGCGACTTATATACACCTTTTATCGACCAAGCCGAGGAAACGGTTGCCGAGTTAACCTATAAAAAAGCTTTTGAAATCTATGGAAATCCACTCCCAGATATTGTCGATTTGCGGATTGAAAAAGAACTAACCTCTATTCTGGGGAATGGATTTGCTGTGATTTATCTGGCTTCACAGATGCTAGTGCACCGTTCCAACGAACGAGGCTACTTGGTTGGTTCACGTGGGTCTGTTGGATCTAGTTTCGTTGCGACCATGATTGGGATCACCGAGGTTAATCCACTCTCTCCTCACTATGTCTGTGGTCAGTGTCAGTACAGTGAGTTTATTACCGATGGTTCTTACGGTTCAGGATTTGATATGCCAGATAAGGATTGTCCAAACTGTGGCCATAAACTCAGCAAGAATGGACAGGACATTCCTTTCGAGACCTTCCTTGGTTTTGATGGGGATAAGGTACCTGATATCGATTTGAACTTCTCAGGTGAAGACCAGCCGAGCGCCCACTTAGATGTTCGTGATATCTTTGGGGAAGAATATGCCTTCCGCGCAGGAACGGTTGGTACGGTGGCTGCTAAAACAGCCTATGGATTTGTCAAAGGTTACGAGCGTGACTATGGCAAATTCTACCGAGAAGCCGAAGTTGAGCGCTAGCTCAAGGGGCTGCTGGTGTTAAACGGACGACTGGTCAGCACCCAGGAGGAATCGTTGTTATCCCTAATTATATGGATGTCTATGACTTCACTCCAGTACAGTATCCTGCAGATGATGTCACTGCTGAATGGCAGACCACTCACTTTAACTTCCACGATATCGATGAGAACGTCCTCAAGCTCGATGTCCTTGGTCATGATGATCCGACCATGATTCGGAAACTGCAGGACTTGTCAGGCATTGATCCAAATGATATTCCTATGGACGACCCAGGTGTCATGGATCTTTTCTCAGGTACAGATATCCTAGGAGTGACGCCTGAGCAAATCGGGACTTCAACTGGTATGCTTGGTATTCCAGAGTTTGGAACTAACTTTGTTCGAGGCATGGTGGATGAAACCCATCCGACGACCTTTGCGGAGTTGCTGCAACTTTCTGGGCTGTCTCACGGTACCGACGTATGGTTGGGAAATGCTCAGGACTTGATTAAGGCAGGGATTGCGGACCTATCAACCGTTATCGGATGTCGGGACGACATCATGGTTTACCTCATGCACGCGGGTCTAGAACCAAAGATGGCCTTTACCATCATGGAGCGCGTACGTAAGGGCTTGTGGTTGAAGATTTCCGAAGAAGAACGAAATGGCTATATCGAAGCCATGAAGGCCAATAATGTGCCTGAGTGGTATATCGAATCTTGTGGAAAAATCAAATACATGTTCCCTAAAGCCCATGCGGCAGCCTACGTTATGATGGCCCTTCGTGTAGCCTACTTCAAGGTCCACCATCCGATTTATTATTACTGTGCTTACTTCTCCATCCGTGCCAAGGCCTTTGATATCAAGACCATGGGTGCAGGCTTGGATGCTATCAAACGCAAGATGCAAGAAATTGCTGAAAAGCGTAAGAACAATGAAGCTTCCAACGTAGAAATTGACCTCTATACAACTCTTGAAATCGTCAATGAGATGTGGGAACGTGGCTTTAAGTTCGGCAAATTGGACCTCTATCGTAGTGATGCGACTGAATTCATCATCGATGGGGACACCCTCATCCCACCGTTTGTCGCTATGGATGGGCTAGGAGAGAACGTTGCCAAGCAATTGATTCGTGCCCGTCAAGAGGGAGAATTCCTCTCTAAAACTGAGTTGCGCAAGCGTGGAGGACTTTCCTCAACCTTGGTTGAAAAGATGGATGAAATGGGCATTCTCGGCAATATGCCAGAGGATAATCAGTTGAGTTTGTTTGATGATTTGTTTTAATAGTTTGAAATGTCTTGTGTAGGTTTGAGGTTGTATCATGATGGAAAAGAAAAAAAGAGCAACACCCTGGAAACCAGGGAAAGTTATTTCCATACGTTTGCGAAATGGCGTTTATGTATTAGCACAAATGGTGCGTGATCCCTATCTGGTATTTTTCAACCATTTTAACGAGGAAAATAATTGGAAGGGAGTGACCTTGAAAGAGGAGGATATCCTCTTTTGTAAGGCTGTTACTCGCCAGTTTCTACGCTATAGTCCTGTAGCGATTGTCAAAGAAGTTACACCCCTGTTAGATTATGAACTGCCTAAAGAATGGATTTATAGCCATATTGGAGGGCATCCTATTACTGTTTCGGTAAAGGGAAGGGAGCGCCAACTTGCTGGTTTTGGTAGACATTGTTCTTTGGTTCTGGCGGATAAAGATAGTGGACTACCAGAAGATAATCCACTTATGGGACTCTTCCAATCCTATATCATATCAGATATCAAAGAACAGGATTGGGATCGGGTGGGTCAGGCTGAACATATGTCTATTGAAGTATTTCCAACACTCAACGAACGTCTCTATCTTTGCTTTCTTTATGGAAAAAATATAAATCCAGAACAAGATATCTCTTTAGGAAAGCCTCTACCTGATGACTATGAAACCTATATAGATATCCTCACAAATAGTCCAGAGGCACGACGCCTCTACCTAGGAGAGCATGAAGAATAAGAAAGGACATTTGATGAAACTAAGAATTTTTGCGGAAGATAAGCCAGCTGAGAAGGTGTTTGAGTACCAATTTGAACTTGCTGATCAGACAATTCTTCTATCGACAGCACTCTTGTCAGGTGCTATTGCTTTGGCAGGATTATTTTCTGCTTTGAAAGAAAAATAAAAATAGAAAAGAGAAAACAGAATGGTTTTACCAAATTTTAAAGAAAATCTAGAAAAATACGCTAAGCTTTTGGTTGCAAACGGAGTGAACGTGCAACCTGGTCATACCTTGGCTCTCTCTATCGATGTGGAGCAACGTGAGTTGGCTCACTTAATCGTCAAAGAAGCCTATGCACTTGGAGCGCACGAAGTTATCGTTCAATGGGCAGATGACTTTGTAAACCGTGAGAAATTCCTTCACGCGCCGATGGAGCGTCTTGACAATGTACCAGAATACAAGATCGCTGAGATGAACTACCTTCTTGAAAACAAAGCAAGTCGTCTCGGTGTTCGTTCTTCTGATCCAGGTGCCTTGAACGGAGTGGATGCTGAAAAGCTCTCAGCTTCTGCCAAAGCTATGGGAATTGCTATGAAGCCAATGCGTATCGCAACTCAATCTAACAAGGTTAGCTGGACTGTAGCAGCTGCTGCTGGACTCGAGTGGGCTAAGAAAGTCTTTCCAAATGCTACGAGTGACGAAGAAGCAGTAGATCTCCTTTGGGACCAAATCTTCAGGACTTGTCGCATCTACGAAGAAGATCCAGTTAAGGCTTGGGAAGAACATGCAGCTATCCTCAAGAGCAAGGCAGAGATGCTTAACAAGGAGCAATTCTCAGCTCTTCACTACACTGCTCCTGGAACAGATCTGACACTTGGCTTGCCGAAGAACCACGTTTGGGAATCTGCCGGAGCTATCAATGCCCAAGGTGAAGGATTCTTGCCAAATATGCCAACAGAAGAGGTCTTTACAGCCCCTGATTTCCGTCGCGCAGATGGTTATGTAACGTCTACAAAACCTCTTAGCTACAATGGGAATATCATCGAAGGCATCAAGGTGACCTTTGAAAATGGTCAAATTGTTGATATTTCGGCTGAGAAGGGTGATCAAGTAATGAAGGACCTCGTCTTTAAGAATGCTGGTGCGCGTGCCTTGGGTGAATGTGCCTTGGTACCAGATCCAAGTCCAATTTCTCAGTCAGGTATTACCTTCTTTAATACCCTTTTTGATGAAAATGCTTCAAACCACTTGGCTATCGGTGCAGCCTATGCAACGAGCGTTGTTGGTGGAGCTGAGATGAGCGAAGAAGAGCTGGAAGCTGCAGGACTTAATCGTTCAGATGTTCACGTTGACTTTATGATTGGTTCGAACCAAATGGATATCGATGGTATCCGTGAGGATGGAACACGCGTACCACTCTTCCGCAATGGAGATTGGGCAATTTAAGGAGAAACTATGCTTGGAAGTATGTTTGTCGGTCTTTTGATCGGACTATTAGCAGGAGCTATCACCAATCGTGGAGAACGGATGGGATGCTTCGGAAATGTTCCTGGGTTGGATTGGTGCTTTCCTGGGCCAAATGCTTTTTGGAACTTGGGGGCCTATCTTAGCTGATACGGCTATTATCCCATCAGTTTTAGGAGCCATGATTTTATTAGCCATCTTTTGGAGAAAAGACAGCTAGTTTTAACTTGCTAGAACAGAAAAAGAGGTTGGAAATCTTCCAACCTCTTTTTTATGAGCTGCAAAAAGACTGATATGCGACTAGCTTGGCTTTCAGTGACTGTTCCTTTTTATATTGCCTCAAGTATGGTACAATAAAAACATGAGAATTCAACAATTACACTATATTATCAAAATCGTAGAGACGGGTTCCATGAATGAGGCCGCCAAGCAACTTTTCATTACACAACCGAGTCTATCAAATGCCGTTCGTGACCTAGAAAATGAGATGGGAATTGAGATTTTTATCCGAAATCCTAAGGGAATTACCCTTACACGTGATGGGATGGAGTTTCTATCCTATGCCCGTCAGGTTGTCGAGCAAACGCAACTTCTAGAAGAACGCTATAAGAACCCAATCGCTCATCGCGAGCTTTTTAGTGTGTCTTCGCAACACTATGCCTTTGTAGTTAATGCCTTTGTTTCCTTGCTTAAGAAAAGCGATATGGAAAAGTACGAGCTTTTTTTGCGTGAAACGAGAACCTGGGAGATCATCGATGATGTCAAGAACTTCCGTAGTGAAGTAGGGGTCCTCTTTTTAAATAGCTATAACCGGGACGTTCTTTCGAAGATGTTGGATGACAACCATCTCGTTGCCCACCATCTCTTTACAGCCCAACCCCATATCTTTGTCAGCAAGACCAACCCTCTTGCTAAGAGAGACAAGGTGCAGTTGGCAGACCTAGAAGACTTCCCATACTTGAGTTATGACCAAGGTACCCATAATTCCTTCTATTTCTCAGAAGAGATTTGTCTCAGGAACACCACAAGAAATCCATCGTTGTTAGTGACCGTGCGACCTTGTTCAATCTCTTGATTGGTTTGGACGGATATACCATCGCGACTGGTATCCTTAATAGTAACCTCAATGGAGACAATATCGTTTCGATTCCACTTGATATTGATGATCCTATTGAACTGGTTTATATCCAGCATGAGAAAACTAGCTTGTCTAAGATGGGTGAACGCTTCATCGAGTACCTACTTGAAGAAGTTCGCTTTGATAAGTAATTTGAATAAATGAGAAGAGAAAAGAAGAATGACGACATTAAATACAAATGATTTTGATTTTCACTTGCCAGAGGATTTGATTGCTCAGACTCCTTTGGAAAAGCGCGATGCCTCTAAACTCTTGATGGTCAATCGCAAAACAGGTGAATTTCAAGATCGCCACTTTCACTCTATTATCGAAATGCTAGAGCCAGGTGATGCCCTGGTTATGAATGATACCCGCGTTTTGCCAGCTCGACTTCATGGTCAAAAAGAAGAAACAGGGGGTCATGTTGAACTCTTGCTCTTGAAAAATACAGCAGGAGATGAGTGGGAAGTACTGGCTAAACCAGCTAAACGTCTCAAGGTCGGCACCCGCGTTATCTTTGGTGATGGTCGTCTAAGCGCAGTTGTGACCGAGGAATTAACCCATGGAGGTCGTATTGTTCGCTTTGAGTATGAGGGGATTTTCCTTGAAGTGCTTGAAAGCCTTGGAGAAATGCCTTTGCCTCCTTATATCCACGAAAAGTTGGATGACCGTGAACGTTACCAGACCGTCTATGCCAAGGAGAGTGGTTCAGCGGCTGCTCCGACTGCAGGTTTGCATTTTACCAAGGAGTTACTAGAAGAAATCCAGCAAAAAGGTGTTCACCTTGTCTACTTGACCTTGCATGTTGGTCTTGGTACCTTTAGACCTGTTTCAGTCGACAATCTAGATGAGCACGAGATGCACTCAGAGTTTTACCAATTGTCTGAGGAAGCTGCAGCGACCTTGCGTCAGGTCAAGGAAAATGGAGGTCGCGTGATTGCCGTGGGGACAACCTCAATCCGTACGCTAGAAACTATCGGAAGCAAGTTTGACGGTCAAATTCAAGCAGACTCTGGCTGGACCAATATCTTTATCAAGCCAGGTTATGACTGGAAGGTTGTGGATGCTTTTTCTACTAATTTCCACTTGCCTAAGTCAACACTGGTCATGCTCGTTTCAGCCTTTGCAGGCCGTGAATTGGTCCTCAAAGCCTACCAACATGCTATCGATGAAAAATACCGTTTCTTTAGCTTTGGCGATGCCATGTTTATCTATTAAAGCTATTGAAAAATCAAAGAAGATATAAAGAGAGACTGATTCATTCTTGGATCAGTTTTTTGCTTGATCTTACACAAAGTTACCAAAATAGCTATTGAATTATATGGAAATAAATGATACACTGAAAACTACAGGTTAGCCGTCAAAAATATATGTAATTTCGGACTAGCCATTTTAGATTCAGACTAAACTGGGTCACCATTTCAAAAGGAGATTTTTATGAAAAACAAAACATTGCGTTACACTAGTCTTTCAGCTCTTGCTTTGCTGGCGGTCTTAACATTAGCTGCTTGTGGAGGAAATACTGAAAAAACTACAGCATCTTCAAGCAAAGAGGCTTCTTCTAAAGTAACTAAGGAGTCATCAAGTAAAACAGAAGCTAGTCAAAAAGAGGAGCAGAAGTCTGAGACAAGTTCTTCAAGCGCTACAGGTAGTCAAACTGAGACAAAGGCGGAAAATCAAAAAGATTATTCTAAATTCCTTGGAACTTGGGAGAATTATGCTGGAACAACTGCTACAGTCACAGCGGATGGAATCGTGACCATTCAAAGCTCAAAGGCACCTTTAAATATGAGATGGACAAAGTAGAGGAGAAGGACGGTTACTATTTGACAGGAATTCATCTTGTTGGTGGTGGAGAAGGAGCACGCCTTATCTTTACCCCAGCAGGCGTAGCAAATGAATTAACTGGTACGGATGGTAGCCAAGACGTCTTGGCAATCGGCCAATCACCAAGCGACAAAGATAGTCATTTTTACCGTAATTAAGAATACCAGTAAGAAGTAAGGGTGTAGAAACGCTCTTACTTTTTTAATAGTTTTCGAAGCATAAAATTTTAAGCATTCAAATTTACACGACGTTTAAGTTGGACGATAAACCTGCCCACTTTGAAGCGCAAGTACTAAATCGCTAACAACACAAAAGCCCTGATGTAGGGCTTTTTTTACTTGCTAGTATAAGAAATCAATGCCGTAGTTTTCTTTTAGATAGGTTGCCAACTCGGCTTTTTCTTCCTCTCTAAATCGACAGAGGCTAAGAGCGAGTCGCAATATCAGGGCACTTGTATTGATGATAACATTTGACTTAGAAATATCTTCTAGCTGGGTGACCTCTCTCAGATCAAAATCTAAATAGTAAGCTTTGCTGTTGGTATGGTCAGGGTCACTGACATCCACTTCAACATAAGATGCTCGCAACAATTCTTCTTTTGGGATGAAAATTTCCTTGGAAAAGAAGAGCCCAGGATAGACATAAATACCTTCCAAGGTGAACTCAAAGGAGAGTCTGCGACTAGAAAGTCTTTTGATGCCTGCAATCGTTGCATAGATAGCAGTGAAAAAGAGGATGGTTGGTACCACAGTGAGAAGACTGAGCTGAGAAAAGTCGATCAATCCATGCGCGAGAAAAAAGAAAAATTGAAAGAATATACCTACCGCAAAAACTAGATAGCCGACACCGACAAATTTTGAATAATAGATTTTCATAGAAACCTCCAGATATAGAATTGAACTCTCCAACGCTTTTTCAGTAGAAGTCGTAAAGATCATGCAGAGTTAAAATTTTAGGTATTCCCATCATATCCTATGGAGCGAAGTTCTGTCAACCTTTTAGCAAGATGTGGCTCTTAGCTATCTTATGACCTAGCAAGTTGGTTTATGGTATACTAGGATAATAAAATTCCAAAATTTGAAGACTTGTTTTCATAAATAGAAAGAGGTCAATATGTTTTTTCTCGGACGCCGTCGTGTCTTTATCGGCGAATGCAATGGTCAGGCTGTTTATTATGACCAAAAGACAGGAGAGGCTTTAGTCGCTCCAAAGAGTAAGTTGCTCAATACTGAAAAAGCTGGTGAAACGAATTCTTTTATTCCTGAATTGGTAATTCTCTTACTAGCAGGTGGACCTGCAATTTCGGGCTTCTTTTCCCTCAAGTTTATTGGTGTCTATAACTGGTTCAGTCTAGCCTGTATTCTTCTATTTTGGTTGATGCAGTTTTCCTTGTTGGTTGCTATACTTGAACGAGCACTTTATAAAAATGTTCGAAAGGCCCAGCCAACGACAGAGAAAGTCTTTTTTTCTTTGCAAAGATCTCATAATTTGTTTGTAAAAAAACCAGTTTGATCCTAGACAACTGTCTGCTTTACCTTATCGATTTGCCCGCTTTGTAGTAAATATAGTGTCTATCTATTACTTTTTGTATTTCTTGATTCTTCCTCTAAAATTTGGCCAACCGATTGGTGATGAAGGCTATGGTTTGTGGTTTGCTGGCTTGTTATTCTTTTCAGTATTTCTTTTGTATAACCAAAACAATCCAGTTCGCTTTGTGAAGATTATGAGATTATACAGCCAAGGAAAAAGTACGATTTAAGGAAGAAGTGGAACATTGAGAAACTATCTTGGGATTCTGCTAAATATCTAGAGAAAATCTTTTAGAAAAACAAAAAAAGCCTTGTAAATCAAGGCTTTTTTTCCTGTTGTTTAGATGCCCCCTGCAGGCTCTTTTGAAAGAAACTTAGAAAAAAATCTAAAATGAAATTATTTCAAAATGGGGTAAAAAGCAAAATTTCCCTCCCTACTTTCTCAATTATTCCTAATTTTTAGTTCCAAAAAGCTTCAATTCATAATCTAATTATAATATGGGTAATGGGTACTATCTTATTACATTCAGATTTTTTTGTTCTCTTCAAAGAGTTATGTAGGCTTTTATGGTTTTAAATAGGTAAAAAAAGTTGAATTATAGTGAGTATTGTGTCACAATAGGTAATATATAAATAATTAATGGAATGGATATAATTCTTTCCTACCTTTACAAGAAGGATTGGTTGCACCTTTTTTTATCTAGCAATTATGGTTAGCTTTCAAGTTTAGCTAGTTTTTAAAAGCTCTGATTTCGACTCAATAAAACAAATTTCAGAAGTGCAAAAGACAAGATGGTGACATTGCTACAGTCAGTCGCCATGTCTTGCTGGCACAGGCTGTTTGTGCCGTCAGCTATTTACCAGTCAATTTGATCAAAGGGCTTAATTATTATTTTTGAAAGGTCTTTTATGGAAAAAATTCTTTCTTTAGGTCTGACAGGTAAGAAATTACTTGTTCAGGGTTTCTTGTTTGTTCTGCTAGGTCTTATCTTGATGGTCACGGGAACTTGGTTGCCAGTGACGGTTATTCGACTGGTTCTGTTTTTAGCTTGGATAGCAACGGTCTTAGATTTAGTATTACGTATTTTCAAAAAAAGTCAGTCAACGGACACCTTGGGAGTTGCACTGGTTAAATTGTTAGTGATGGGATATTTGCTAGGCTCGAATCTTGCTACTGATGTGCCAATTTATATTTTGGCTCTTGTGATTGGAATTTATCAGATTTTTCATGCTACTATCAACCTTGTCACCTATGTTCTCTACCGCAAAAACAAAATTCGACCTCGTTTTCGTCTCTTACTAGATGGACTCGTACTAGTTTTTCTTGGTGGGACTAGTCTTTTGTCCTCTACAGGAAATTCTGTTTTTCAACTCTTTGTATTAGGGGCTTATTTTTTCCTTTATGGTGTGTCCAATATCCGTGACGGTTTCTTGTTTGAGGAGGAAATTGGGAAAAACCATCTCAAACGTCGCATTAGAATTAGCTTACCTATTGTCCTAGCCGCTCTCATCCCTGCAAGAACTTTAGCAAAAATTAACAAATTTATGCTGGAAAATGCTGATGAGGAAGAAGATATCCATCTTGGAATAGTGAAGTCTGGTAAGACAGCAGAGCTAGAAATTTTTGTTCATACAGCTGAGACCTCCCTGTTTTCAGCTATTGGTCATGTGGATATCTGCTATCAAGGCCGTGTTATTTCTTATGGCAACTATGATCCGTCTTCTGAGACCTTATTTGGCATGGTAGGAGATGGTGTCTTATATTTCTGTGATCGTGACAAGTACATTGACCTATGTAAACGTGAGAGTCAAAAAACGCTTTTTGGTTATGGGATAGATTTGACGCCTGAAATGGAAAAAGCAGTTCAGAAAAAGTTGGCTGAATTGAAACAACTGACGATTCCATGGGAGCCAAGTGCAGATAAAATCATGACAGGTGATGGTAAGGAAGACTACACCTACGCTTATAAAATCAGACATGAGACAGATGGGGAACTTTATAAATTTATCAAATCTAAGTTTAAATCCTACTTTGTCTTATCTACAAACTGTGTGCTCTTGGCTGATACCATAGTCGGTCAGGCTGGCACCGATATCCTCTCACCCAAAGGATTTATCGCTCCAGGAACTTACCAAGCCTACCTTAATCGAGAGTTTGAAAAAAACCAAATAGTATAGTCGTATCTAAACATGTTTATTAAGGAGAATTTATGAACTTAGTAAAAAAAATACACCCCGTTAATACTTTTTTTATAGGGCTGGTTGCTCTTGTAATTCTGAATGCATCGAGCTTTTATATCAGGAGCAATCTCTCTTTGATGTAATATCAACCTTGATTTATGGTGCTGTTATTGCTTTTTGTGCTTAATGTTCCTATGAAAAAAATTGAACAGTACTTAGTTAAATTGAAGGTAAAGGCAGAGTTGCGTCGTCCGATTGCCATGGTACTTGTTTTTCCTAGCTCTTATCTTAATCGTGATTGCTCTTTTTGGTTTTGGTGTCGCCAACCCCTAGCCCAGACTATTAGTCAGCTGGGAACAGTCCTTTCAACAGTCCTTACTCAACTTGGGAAATTGCTAGGCGACTCGGAATTTGTAACCAAAGACATGTTGTCAACTATCGTATCAGGCATACAGGGACAATCTAGTTCTATTAGCCAAGCTTTTGATAGGTTTTTTTATCAGGTCTGACTAGTAATATCGGCAATATTTTTTTCAAGTTTGATGAATGCCTTTTTTTGATTATAGTCTTCACCTTTTTTTATTTTTTTATCCAGTAAGGAACATTTGGCGCCGATGACGAGTCGACTTCTAAAAGTTTTTTTCTTCCAGAGAAGGTGGTGATAAAGTTGACTTACATTGGACAAGTAGCACTAGAGACTTATGACCAATTTTTTTGATGAGTCAGCTGATTGAAGCAGTTATCATAGGAGTTATGATAGCGGTTGGTTACAGCGTGTTTGGGATACCCTATGGAGTAATGACAGGTATCTTTGCAGGAGTGCTATCGTTCATTCCTTATGTAGGGCCTATGATTGCTTGTGTTGTGGGAGCGATTTTTATCTTCACAGTGAGTCCTACTCAAGCCTTACTTTCTCTTCTTCTATATCAAGTTATACAGCTGATTGAAGGAAACCTTATTTATCCTAGAGTTGTAGGTCAGTCTATTGGTTTGCCAGCTATTTTCACGCTTGCGGCTGCTAGTATTGGAGGGAATCTTTTCGGACTACTTGGAATGATATTCTTTACCCCCGTATTTGCTGTTATCTATCGACTGGTTAAAGAATTTGTCGTTGCAAAGGAAAATCAGGTAGATTAAGAAAAACTAAATTTAATAAGATATACTGAGAAGAGAGTGAGAGATTCTCTTCTCTTTTATTTCTAAATGACTTGCTCTTGTTCCGTTGCGAAAATTTATGAATTCATAATAGCCCATTTTAGTTTCTATGCGGACTGGCCATGTAATATGGGCACAAATTAGTATAGTTTAGTTAATTATAGACTAGCTCTGTACTGTAAAAAACAGTTGGTCTTATCAAATATTGCTAGCAATTGATTGAGAATAAATGATAAGTTTGATAAGGTTGGAAAACCTTTATAATGATTTGCTACAAAAAGTTATTTGACATCAAAAAAGCCTTGAAATCAAGGCTTTTTCCTGTTGATTTAGATGCCCCCTACATGAATTTGTAAGAACTTTTCATATTGAAAATAAACAAAAGTGTTGAAATATAGCTGATTTTAGGGAAATACTTTTAGGTGTTTTCACTGTCAGGCTTTAAAAACGTGGCAAAAGTGGGGCAAAAACGAATGACTCACATTTGGTTTGAAAATCTATAATACCTAATGATTATGCCATACTAGATATATAGTGTTGTTATAAATAAATGTCAGTGCGAGTTCAAATCGGAGGATAAAATGGAAAAACAAATTAATGAAAAAAAAGCCTTGGAAAACCAAGGCTTTTTTAATGCTATAAACTCATTAAAAGAACTCCCAGTTAGATTTGGAATATTTTTTATTCTGTGTCATATAAAAATAAATAAAATGAATGGCTATAGCTAGAGCTAAAATGGTTGTAATACTCACTACTATTATAGGATTAGAAGCAAAGATTAAAGAGAGAATCAAGGCAGCCAGATAGAGTGTCGCTTGGACACAGTAGTAACTTTTCGAATAGCGAAGATAGTGTTTGTTACAGGGCCCATTTACTAGGACAGCAACTTGGAAGAGGCCAAATCCGATATAAGAGAAGATGGTTGCAAAGAGATGATTAGCTTCAGGATTCAGAAGAAAACTCATCGAAACAGTCATCATAATAAGTCCAATGAAAATAGGATAGTGACTGTAAATTAGAAATAGTCCCTTTTGATTAGATTTTTCATCAATAGCATGGTCAAATTCACCAAAATAAAATAGGAACAGAGAAAGCAAAATAATGAAATAAAGAACCGAATAAATCGAGAAATTCTCGATTGTAAAGAAGTTAGCTAGCTCCATAATCATCTCTCCAAACGTAATAATGACAAGAAGGGAGATGCGCTCGATTAAATGGGGGAGATTTACCTGGTAATGCTTATCTTTAGTAATAAAGAAAATTGGCACAATAAATGTTAGCAGAATACTAGCAAAGAAGATATAGACTCTAACGTAAATAGGAAGAGGAAGAAGAGCTGCTAGATAGACTCCTAAACTTCCTAGCCCTGTTATCCATAGAAAACCTTTGATACTTTCCCGATTAACATCATCGGTTGATTTTCTAAAAAACTCAACCAAATATTGAAAAAATAAGGTAAGGGTTAATGTACCAATAGCCCAACAGAGATAATGAAAATATTGTTGCCAATCAGGTCCCATCATATTGGCTATAAAGAGTAAAATTCCCATTTTGATAAACATGATTACCATGTTAAATAAAGAGTTCTTTCCATAGCGATTGGTATAAACGGTTTGAATCATCCAGGAATCGGTGAGAACCAAGACAGCCATGAAAAAATCAAGGAAAGAATTCCAAGTCAAAATACCGTTATGAAGATGGTCAATTAAAGTAGTTGCTTTTGAAATTGCAAAAACAAAAACTAGGTCATAAAATAGTTCTGAAAATTCTACACGTTTATGCTTAATAAGAGTTGTCATATTAATACCTTTCTATTTTAGAAATACAATTCATTATAACAGAAAATGGTAATGAGAGAAAAGGATATGCTTAAATAATTTCATGTGGCGCGAATTGTCAAAATCTTGGAGCACATTTACCTCATGTACCAGATTACAGGCGGAGTGTTTGATGATTGATAATGAAGTACGTGTATTCTGAGGCAAAAGATTTCGAGACTCCATTACGTAACTCCCATCTATAAATAAAAAATGATAGTTTCATCATAGCAAATCTAAAGAAACACGCTAAAAAGCAACCCTGACGAGTTGCTTAAAATCCTATTAAAAATTAACTGTGTCAGGATCATTCTGAGTTTTGGTGCCTTGAATCTTATCCAAGACTGCCATATCTTCCTCTGATAAGTCGAAGTCGAAGATATCCAAGTTACCTTTTATATTTTTAGGTGTCACAGACTTAGGTAGTGGCAAGAAACCTTTTTGGAGGCTCCAACGCAGAGCAATTTGTGCCACAGATTTACCGTTACGTTCAGCCACTGCTTCAACATCTTCATTTCCAAAAATGCTACCTGTACCTAGTGGACTATAGGCTTCAAGAAGGATATCGCGCTCTTGGCAATAGTCAACTAAGTCTTCTTGGTCACAACCTGGAGCCAAGAGGATTTGATTGACATGTGGAACAATTTCAGCCGTTTCAAGAAGAGCTTCTAGGTGATGTTGCATAAAGTTAGACACACCGATAGCACGCACCTTACCTTCTTTGTAGGCTTCTTCCATTGCCTTCCAAGCGCCTGCATTACCAGACTTCCAAGCATCATTCTCACGAAGTGCCTTTGGATTTGGCCAATGGATAAGCAAAAGATCCAAATAATCCACACCGAGTCTTTCGAGAGACTCATCGATAGAAGTCTTAGCCAACTCGTAATCGTGCTTATCATTCCAAAGTTTGGTAGTTAGGAAAATATCCTCACGTGCCAAATTACTATCAGCAATCGCCTTACCTACAGAAACCTCGTTACCGTAAATTTGTGCGGTATCAATATGTGTGTAACCAGCCTTAAGTGCGAAGCTAACGCTGTTATAGGCTTCTTCGCCTTCAGCAATTTGCCAAGTTCCAAAACCAATTTTAGGAATAGCAACCCCATTTGCAAGCGTATATGTTTCCATGATTTTCACCTTTTCTTTTTTTAATAGTACTATCTTAAATAAGATAAGGCAAAAATGCAAAGATTTGCTACGGCTATTATTATGAATAGTTCCTTACTTCTTTTTCCGATGTTCGTAACAGCCTTTGGAGATATTATTACTTGGGAAGAGAATGAATTTGTAAGAACTTTTCATATTGAAAATAAACAAAAATATTGAAATATAGCTGATTTTAGGGAAATACTTTTAGGTATTTTCAATGTAAATATTTCAAAATGGGGCGAAAGTGGGGCAAAAATAACGAATGACTCATAAAGGTTTCCTAATCTCTAACCTTTTCTGACAACAGGTTGCTCAACTTCTAACTGAGAAAGTATCACTAACGGATATTGCCAGAAGACTTCGTATGAACCTCTGTTCCCTTTTATAGTAAATGCCAATACATTCTAATGGGGAATAGTAGCGAGTGAGTATGAAATCCGGCAATAGAAAAAATGCCTAAAAAATACTACAATATTAAGTAACATAGACAAATAAATTAGAATTTAGAGAGGTTTTTCGGCGAATGTTAGGATATGAAAAAAACGAAAAGTTAGAATTTAATTATAAAAAATCTTGCGGTTTGTGGTTAATTGCGGTTGCCGTAGTTATCGCAGTTGCTACCTTAATAGGTGGACAACAAATTATAAATATGCAAGTGTTTACTAGTGGTTATATAGTCTTCTTTTTTACGATTAATATGAATAAAGACTTACTAAAAAAACTATCCACTGGACCATCGACTAAATTTCAAAATAAGGTTTCTCAATACTCAATAATATTTCTGTTTATATTAATGGTTTTTTTAGGCGGTTCATTTTTTGTTACGGAGAATTGGAGATTGATATGGTTGGGGGCATTATTAGTCACAGCATTGCATTTTTTCCCATTATATTTTGTACATGGAAAATCAATGATTTTATTAGGAATTATGTGCACTATTAATATTATCATGGGATATATTTTTTCTGATGTCTCTTTGGTACTATTTGCCTATATTGATGCAATAATTAAATTTATATTTGGAGTTTATTTGTTATTTTTTTCTAAAGCAACGAAGCAATAAATCCCAATTGTTTGTTGAACTAGCAACTTAATAAGAATAACAGAGGAACAGTAAATCGGAAAAAGGTTTACTGTTTTTCTTTGCTCAAAATACTTAGCTTGTGAAATCATATTTCTCCCTCCTTCTGACATATTTAGTCTAACAAAAAAGCCGTCGGGAAAACGGCTTTCGAAGATAAGATTTTACAATAGAAAAGCGAGGATATCCTCGCTTTTTTTATTTAATCTAATAGCTCCTTATTTTCAATTAAGAGCTCTAGTGGAGATTTATCTCTTGCTTCAATAAAACCAGGTTCATATTGGGTATGAAGTGTTCTTTTCTGAGAAGTTGGATCAATATACAACTCTTTTCCATCTTCTGTGTATAGTTGGTTGCCTCTTGTTAGGTAAAGTAAATCCTCTAAGTACTGTCCATCAGTATGTAGGAAATGCTCGATGTATTTGACAGCTTTTAAGATTTCACTTACTTTATCAGAGTATTCATTAGATTCAAGAACACTCTTTTCTAACTCAATCTCTTTACTCGTTCCAAAGAGTTGGGTTGGAGTTGCATTAAAATATTCCGCTATCTTATCCAAATTTGCAAAGGTAGGATAGCTTTTTTGTTTTTCATAATCAGAGATGTCTGGAAAGATTGCTCATAAAAAAATGTGGGGCAAATGATGGGGCAAATCAGTTATAGACAAGCAAAAAAGCCTTATAAATAAAGGCTTTTTCCTGTTGATTTAGATGCCCCCTACAGGGCTCGAACCTGTGACCCATAGATTAAGAGTCTACTGCTCTACCAACTGAGCTAAGGAGGCAAATAAAAAGCTGTATTGGTGCCGAAACTTCACGGTTTGTATTGAACCCGCGCAATTAAGCAGGTGGGCAACTCGCTCTAACTGAAGCTGTTTCCGTGTGAGACGGCCTACATGCTGTTAGAAGACTTTTGTTTCCCTAATAATACAAAAAATAGTCGGTCAACACTTAAATGTGAAGTCGTACACCACAGCGTTTCTATGATTATATGATACCACTTTTTCAAAAAAAATCAAGGGAAAATTAAAAATTTTGAAAAGGATTTCATAAGTTTCGTAATTTATCAATGGTTTCCTTACGTTGAGCCAGAGCCCGTTCGTATTTTCCACTATCTTCTGGTGAGAAGTAGCTATGGTTGCGGATTTTTTCAGGCAAGTACTCTTGCTTGACCCAGTGGCCAGGATAATTATGTGGATAGAGATAATTTTGGGCGTTCCCTAGTTCCTTGCTACCGCTATAGTGACCATCTCGCAAGTGACGTGGAATTGGTAGGTGACCGGATGTTTTAAGGTCAGCCAGGGCCTTATCCATAGCCACGTAGGCTGAGTTAGACTTAGGTGAAAGTGCCAGATCAATGACGACATTGGCGATGAGGATGCGGGCTTCTGGGAAACCGATTCTTTGCGCAGCATCCAAAGCAGTTACGGTATGAATCTGAGCTTCGGGATTGGCTAAGCCAATATCTTCATAAGCAATCACAGTCAAACGACGAGCTAGGCTAGGAAGGTCACCAGCCTCTATCAAGCGAGCAGCATAGTGGAGACTAGCATCGACATCGGATCCACGGATGGATTTTTGCAGGGCAGATAGAACATCATAGTGTCCGTCTCCATCCTTGTCCATAGTGATGTAGCTTCTCTGAAGACTATTTTCCATGATGTCGAGCGTGATGTGACGGACACCGTCATCATTTTCTGGGGTGGAGAGAACTGCTAAATCAAGCGAATTAAAGGCAGAACGGAGATCTCCATTGGTAGATGTTGCGATAAAATCAAGGGCATCATCATCTAACTCAACTGGGAAATCAAAACCTCTTTCAGGGTCAATCAGGGCTATTTGAACGGCCTCTTTAACATCTTGGTTAGACAAGGGTTCCAACTCAAAAATCTGAACACGGCTACGAATGGCTGGCGTGACAGAAAAGAAAGGATTTTCAGTCGTCGCTCCAATCATAATGACCAGTCCACTTTCCAAGAGAGGCAAGAGGAAGTCTTGTTTCGTCTTGTCAAGACGATGAATCTCGTCTAGTAGCAGTACAAGGCCACCTGAGAATTTAGCTTCCTCAGCGATTTCTTGGAGGCGTTTTTTACTATCAACAGTTGCATTGAAGGTCCGAAAAGCATACTTGGTCGTTCCAGCGATGGCTGAAGCGATACTGGTTTTTCCGATGCCTGGAGGTCCGTAGAGTATCATAGAGGATAGGCGATTGGCTTCCACCATACGGCGGATAATCTTGCCTAGTCCAACCAGATGCTCCTGACCGATGACCTGGTCGATGGTTTTGGGGCGCATGCGAAGCGCGAGATTGTCTGGCATAGCAGTCCTTTCTAACATGGATTTTCTGATACGAATGTGGTAAGATGGTAGTATCTATTTTAGCATATTTCCGAGTATTCGGGGCGATTTAAGAGTCGTATAGAAAGAGGACAAAATGGCAACATACGGATTTTTAGATGTTTTACAAGAAGAGTTGGACAAGAACTTTCCTTTTGATTATGAGATTAGCTGGGATAAGCGCAATCATGCGGTTGAAGTGAGTTTTCTATTAGAGGCACAAAATGCTGCAGGGGTGGAGATGTTAGATGAAGACGGAGAGGTTTCGTCAGATGATATCCTTTTTGAAGAAGCGGTACTTTTTTACAACCCTGCCAAGTCAACTGTTAATGAAGAAGACTATCTCACGGTCATCCCTTACCTGCCGAAGAAAGGTTTTTCTCGTGAATTTTTAGCTTATTTTGCGCTATTCCTTAAAGATACTGCAGAGGTTGGGCTAGATGCCCTCATGGACTTTTTGGAAGACCCAGAAGCAGAAGAATTCGTCATGGAATGGAACCAAGAAGTCTTTGAAGAAGGGAAAGTCGGTTTGGAAGAAGGAGAATTTTATCCTTATCCGAGATACTAGGAAACTTTAAAAATAAGGAATTCAAAGGGGAGAGAGCATGTTAGAGAAAATCAAACAAATTTTTATGAGAAAGTCAGATAAATCTGAGTTTTCTTCCTCTTCTCTTCCTCGCAATCGCTTTGCGAATCTAGATTTCGAGCGAGTATTGAAGTCTGGAACTCGTGACCGTGTTGATGAGGTGGGTCACTGTGTTGAGGATGGTGAAATCACACTATTTGACTTTTCGATAGACTTTGCAGAATTTGAGTTCATAGGTGCTTTCAAAATTGAGGAGGAAGACCAGTTTCAGCAACTATTAGCTCGTTTAAATAGTATTGACAATGCCATTCAGTCTTGTTTGGAAAGTGAGATGCAGCAACCCATCCCTCAGTTTGCCAAGGATCTGGGCTATACTCAGAAGAGGTGGGAGAAAACTTTTTACTTCCATCCTTGGATATTAAGTTTTGAGGAAAATCCGCCTAATCTTCGCTATGTTGCAGATTATGTAAATGATGAGTTTACCGTTTATTTTGCTAAAAAACATGGTAGATGGCAGGCATACTGGGATGCAGATTGCCAAAAGGTAATCGAAGAAAGCTAGCTAGGGGTTTTCTATAGAGTAGTAGTTATGATAAGAAAAGGTCATCATCATGGAATTATTGGATAGCAGAATGGATTTCTAAGGTTGCAAGATTGCCTTGATTTGTGGGGATAAGGTCTTGACTATCTTACGTGATGACAAGGAAAATATCCCTTGGCCCAATATGTGGGAGTTGCCGGGTGGTGGTCGTGAAGGGGACGAAAGCCCATTTGAATGCGCGGCGCGTGAAGTTTATGAAGAATTGAGCATCCAACTATCGAAAGAAGACATAGTTTGGTCTTGGATCTACCCCAGCATGTTAGATGAGAACAAAAACTCTGTCTTTTTAGTTGGGAAATTGACACAGGAACAGTTTGACAGTATTGTCTTTGGAGATGAGGGACAGGGCTATAAGTTAGTGAGACTTGAAGAGTTTTTGGCGTCAGATCGGGTCGTTCCCCAATTACAAGAACGAGTGAGAGATTATGTGAAGGAAAGTTTATGATAACACTTGAGAAAGCAGGAGCAGAGGATATAGAAACCATTATTGCCATTCAAAGAGCCAGCTTTAAGGGTGTCTATGACAAATACCAAGATGAATACGATCCTTATCTGGAGGACCGTGAACGAATTAAGTGGAAACTAGTCGAACGTCCCAATAGCTATTACTACTTTGTGAAAGAAAACGAAGATAAAATCGGATTTCTTCGAATTCAGACCAATGAAGAGTTAACGGAAGCTTGGTTGGGAACGGTAGCGATTTTACCTCGGTATCAAGGAAAAGGGTATGGAACTAATGGTTTAAGCTTGCTGGAAAAAGAATCCCAACTATCGCACAATGGGATTTGTGTACGGTGTTATAGGATGCAGGCATGGTCGCGTTCTACGAGAAGAATGGCTACCATCAAACCCATATCGAGCCTGAAAAAGAAGGTATGGATATGGTTTACATGAAAAAATTGATTGACAAATAGAAAGGATGGTTCAGTTACATTTCTAAACTGAACCCGCCCTAAACACGGTGCCAAAAAGATAAACTTCTCTTAGACACAAACGTCTTCAGAGAGTTTCCTATTTTGGCTTTGTGTTTTACGGGCTTGGTATCTTAATAATGGAAACATGGCAAGAGTTAAAAGTTACAGTTAAGCGTGAGGGAGAGGAGTTAGTCTCTAATCTCTTGATTGAGCTGGGTGCCCAGGGTGTTGCGATTGAAGACAGTATGGACTATGTGGGCAACGTCAATCGTTTCGGTGAAATTTTCCCTGAGGTCGAGCAACAAGAAGAAATCGTGGTCACGGCCTACTACCCTGAAACGGTTGATGTAGCAGTAGTAGAAGCGGACTTGCAGGCACGTCTTGCAGAATTGACCGACTTTATGGATTTGGGAGAGGTCAAGATTGGGACGACTGCCTTGGCTGAGGAAGACTGGGCAGACAACTGGAAGAAATACTATGAACCTGCTCGTATCACTCATGACTTGACCATTGTGCCATCATGGACGGACTATGAAGCAACAGCGGGAGAAAAGATTATCAAGCTGGATCCTGGTATGGCCTTTGGAACAGGAACCCACCCGACGACTAAGATGAGTCTTTTTGCCTTAGAGCAGGTCCTTCGTGGTGGCGAAACAGTGCTAGATGTAGGGACTGGTTCAGGGGTTCTTTCTATTGCTAGCTCTCTCCTAGGTGCCAAGGAAATTTTCGCCTATGACCTAGATGATGTAGCGGTTCGAGTCGCTCAGGAAAATATTGAGCTCAATCCGGGCATGGAAAATATCCATGTGGCACCAGGCGATTTGCTTAAAGGCGTGGAGATTGAGGCAGACGTCATCGTGGCCAACATCTTGGCGGATATCCTCATTCATCTGACGGATGATGCTTATCGCTTGGTCAAGGATGAAGGCTACCTCATCATGAGTGGCATTATTAAGGACAAGTGGGATATGGTGCGTGAGTCAGCTGAGTCGGCAGGTTTCTTCCTTGAAACCCACATGATGCAAGGGGAATGGAATGCCTGTGTCTTCAAGAAGACCAAGGATATTTCTGGTGTGATTGGAGGCTAGCATGCAGCAGTATTTTGTCAAGGGGAGTGCAATCTCACCTGTCACCATTGAGGACAAGGAAACAAGCAAGCACATGTTTCAGGTCATGCGCTTGAAAGAAGATAACCAGGTGACCCTAGTCTTTGATGATGGGATCAAGCGCTTGGCGCGCGTGATAAATGTAGAGGCGCGTCAGTTGGAGCTAATCAAAGAATTAGCTGACAATGTGGAACTACCTATTCAAGTGACCATCGCTTCAGGCTTTCCCAAGGGAGATAAACTCGAGTTTATCACTCAAAAGGTGACGGAACTGGGTGCTAGTCGAATCTGGGCCTTTCCTGCTGACTGGTCAGTCGCCAAATGGGACGGCAAGAAATTGGGTAAAAAAGTTGAGAAACTAGAAAAAATCGCCCTTGGAGCAGCCGAGCAAAGCAAGCGGAATTTGGTACCGAGCATTACCCTTTTTGAAAAAAAGGCAGACTTTCTAGCTCAGCTCGACCAGTTTGACTCTATCATAGTGGCCTATGAAGAGTCAGCTAAAGAAGGAGAATCAGCTGCGCTCATCCAAGCTGTTGCTGGGTTAGAAAAGGGAGCTAAACTGCTCTTTATCTTTGGTCCAGAAGGTGGTTTGTCCCCTGCAGAAATTGAAAGTTTTGAAGCCAAAGGAGCAGTCCTAGCAGGACTTGGGGCTCGCATCTTACGAGCTGAAACAGCGCCACTTTATGCCTTATCTGCCATCAGTGTTTTGCTTGAATTAGAGAAATAAGAGGAAGAAAATGGAACAAAAACACCGTTCAGAATTTCCCGAAAAGGAACTTTGGGACTTGACAGCCTTATATCAAGATCGTGAGGACTTCTTGCGTGCGATTGAAAAGGCGCGTGAAGACATCAATCAATTTAGCCGTGACTACAAGGATAATCTTCACACTTTTGAAGATTTTGAAAAGGCCTTTGTAGAATTGGAGCAAATCTATATCCAGATGAGCCATATTGGTAATTATGCCTTTATGCCTCAGACGACGGACTATAGTAACGAGGATTTTGCCAATATCGCCCAAGCTGGGATGGAATTTGAAACAGATGCCAGTGTAGCCTTGACCTTCTTTGACGATGCCTTGGTGGCTGCAGACGAGGAAGTCTTGGACCGTTTGGGTGAGTTGCCTCACTTGACGGCAGCCATTCGTCAGGCCAAAATCAAAAAAGCCCACTATCTAGGGGCTGATGTGGAGAAGGCCTTGACTAATCTTGGCGAAGTTTTCTACAGTCCACAGGATATTTACACCAAGATGCGAGCTGGGGATTTCGAAATGGCTGACTTTGAAGCCCATGGGAAGACTTACAAAAATAGCTTTGTGACCTATGAAAATTTCTACCAAAATCACGAGGATGCTGAAGTTCGTGAGAAATCCTTCCGTTCCTTCTCAGAAGGACTCCGTAAGCACCAGAATACAGCTGCAGCAGCCTATCTAGCCCAAGTCAAGTCTGAAAAACTATTGGCAGATATGAAAGGTTATGACTCAGTATTCGACTATCTTTTGGCTGAGCAAGAAGTAGACCGTGCTATGTTTGATCGCCAGATTGACCTCATCATGAAGGACTTTGCGCCAGTTGCCCAGAGATACCTCAAGCATGTTGCCAAGGTCAATGGTCTTGAAAAGATGACCTTTGCGGACTGGAAATTGGATTTGGATAGTGCTCTTAATCCAGAGGTTAGCATTGATGATGCCTACGATTTGGTCATGAAATCAGTCGCACCTTTGGGTCAAGAATACAGTCAAGAAATTGCTCGCTATCAAGAAGAGCGCTGGGTTGACTTCGCTGCCAATAGTGGTAAGGATTCTGGTGGGTATGCAGCTGATCCCTACCGTGTGCATCCATATGTCCTCATGAGCTGGACAGGGCGTTTGAGCGATGTTTATACCTTGATTCATGAAATCGGGCATTCTGGTCAATTTATCTTTTCAGACAATCACCAAAGTTACTTCAACGCCCACATGTCGACCTACTATGTCGAAGCACCGTCAACCTTCAATGAATTGCTTTTAAGTGATTACTTGGAACACCAATCTGACGACCCACGTCAAAAACGTTTCGCTCTTGCTCACCGTTTGACAGATACCTACTTCCATAATTTCATCACCCACCTCTTGGAAGCAGCCTTCCAGCGTAAGGTTTATACATTGATTGAAGAAGGGGAGACCTTTGGAGCAAGTAAACTCAATAGCATTATGAAGGAAGTCTTGACTGACTTCTGGGGAGATGCTATTGAAATTGATGACGATGCGGCACTGACTTGGATGCGCCAAGCTCACTACTATATGGGACTTTACAGCTACACCTACTCAGCCGGACTTGTCATCTCGACTGCAGGTTATCTCCATCTGAAACATTCGGAAACTGGAGCTGAAGACTGGCTCAACCTCCTCAAATCAGGTGGTAGCAAGACACCACTTGAGTCAGCCATGATTATCGGAGCCGATATTTCAACAGACAAACCACTCCGTGATACCATTCAATTCTTGTCAGACACAGTTGATCAGATTATCGCCTACAGTGCTCAGTTAGAAGAGTAAAATAATAGAAATCTCAGTACAATAACGATATTGTTGAGATTTTTAGAATGACATTACATTTCATTTATTCTATATAATAAATAATAAGATTGCCCTAAAAATAGCTGAAGTCTGTACACCCTAAATACTCTCCTGAGAAGGAGTTATGTAGAGAGTACAGATGAAGAGTTACTCGTTTTATTTTGAAATATAAGTAAATATGTTAAAATTAATAATGTAAACGTTTTTAAAGAAAGGTTAATTTTATGAAAAAGGAACAAGTGCTGATTGGTTTGGGAGTTGCAACTGCAATAGTAACTGCTGTTAATGGTCATGTCCAAGCAGATGAGGTTACAAATAAACAATCGACTAAAACTACTGTCAGTCAATCAGAGACCAAAAAGGATGTTGAAGTTTCAGAATCAGATGTAAAAAATGCAGAAGTAAAACTGAATAAAACAATTGAGGAAGAAAAGAATGCTCAGAAGATTGTTGATAAAAACGCAACAAGAGTATGCATCTGCTGTAACAAATAAGAACAAAAGCAGATGACGCTTTGAGACAAGCTCAAGAATTTGCTAAAGCAAGCTACACCTGAGAAAAATTAAAAATGCAGAAAAGGATCTTGCCGCAAAACAAGTAACTGTCAAGAAAGCTGAAGAAAATTTGGCTGGAGCAAAACAAGGTGAGAAACAAGCTCAGACAAGTGTTGAGAACCAACAAACAGTTGTTAATAAGGCAAAAACTCAGGTTGATCAAAGAGCAGTAGACGTAAAAAGGCACAAGACAAAGTAAGAGTAGCAGAGAATTCTTTTTGATTTGGAATACATTACGTGAGGTCCAACAAACTGCTGGGAAGTTAGAAGCGAAAGTGAAAAGCAGATCAGGCTAAAGTAAGTTCTTTAACTAGTGAATTCTCAAAAAGCACAACAAGAAAGAAAAGCACTTGTAGAAAGAGGAGATAAGACACGTTCTACTCTTGAAAAAGAAATTTAAAATCAGCTGGGTATATGAGTATCTTTAACAGTTACAGTCCCTCATGAGATTCAATCAAATTCTGTTAGCGAGAGTGATTCCAAGACTCCTCCACTTGAGGAAAAAACTTTCGTAGGAAGTGATGGGAAGACATATTATGTTGCTGCAAATGAAGATGTGAATTTTAGCGGAGAAAGAACAGAAACTATCGTTGTCTCCATCTAAAGATTATGTCAATGATCCTCATGTGGTTGATTATAAAAAGGTTTCTGAAGAAGTTCGTAAATACTTAATTGAATTGCGTAGAATCAAATGGTATTGATATTCCAGTGCCAGCTGTGACTGACAAAGCCCTGAGATATGCAAAAGCGAGAGCAAATGAAATGGTGGCAAATAATAAATTGTCACATGATACAAAAATTGAAAAAAATCAAGATTTTTGGTTTTAAGGATGCGACCGAAAATGCAACAGCTGGTTCCGTTCCAGAAAAAGAGCCTGTTAAGTGAAAAAGAACTTGCTTATAAAGCGGTCTTTATCTTACTTTAATGATTATAGAAATGCCTCGTTATATGGCTCATCAGATCCAAAAAGAAGCGCATAGACGTAACTATGGTCATAGAATTCCATTGCTAGCAGCTTCTGGGACAGGGATGGCTGTCGGAGCATCCTCTCGCGATAAGAAAAACAAGCTACTGGTAATTATGGAGTGTTAACATTTATTAGTGAGAATAAAAGATGTTTATGGAATACTTCCTTCTGGAGCTAAAGAATATAGTAGTTATTTTTAGCAAGAGCAGAAAAATAAAGATAGTAATCCAGATTATAGCGAATTTTTACTTTAATGGGAAACGAGTAAAATTCTTACCTAAAAATAACCTTCCGTTATGTTTGGAATGAAATCACACATCCTAAAAATCCAGTCTATACTAAAGCTAAAGAGGCTCTGGATAATTTTAACAGAAAACAAAGAAATGAAGAGACCAGTAGTAAATGAAAAAAATATCGTCTCTCAGCAAGAATCTGACCATTGCTAAAACGACTTTTGAGATAAAAGATCAAAAAGAACTAGGGTAAAAAGAAGAAAAGCATCTACAGATTTAACTAAACAAAATCAATCTAAAGTTAAAACGTTTTTAAAATTTAGCTAGATCTGAGTTGAGTAAACAACAAACTATGCTGAAATGTTGCAAAATCTGAACTTTCGAAGCAAGAATCTCAATTAAATCGATTGAAAGCAATCAAAGAAATAATAAATCTCATGCTAGTAAGAATGCGGAACAGTCATTAGCTGACTGCTAAAAAAAGGATTTGATCAAAGGCGCAACAAGGTGTCATTGACCTCAAAAAAATGCTCCAAGAAAACTCGACGATGCTAAAAAAACAATTGATTAGAGCTAAACAAAAGGTTGATGAATCTAAAAAGCACCTGATAAATGCAAATGTTAAACTAAAAACATGCAAAAGCTAAAAAAGATGCTGTTAAGAAAGAATATACGAAAGTATCTGAAGCATATAAACAATATTTATTGTTAAAACAAAAAGCGGCTTCGAAAAGGAAGTTGGATTCAATCCTCTGGTCGTTGGTGGTACAGACACAACAATGGTTCTTATACAACTAATGGTTGGGAACTAATCGACAGTACATGGTATTATTTTTGACAGTTCAGGATGGATGCAAACAGGCTGGGTAAAAACAGGCGGTTCATGGTATTATCTTAATTCTTCAGGTGCAATGAAAGACAGGCTGGGTAAAAACAGGTGGATTATGGTATTACCTCAGTCCTTCGGGAGCAATGCAAACAGGTTGGTTTAGTGTCTCAGGAAATGGTACTATTCATATGGTTCAGGTGCCTTTAGCAATCAGTACAACCACACCAGATGGTTATAAAAGTGAATTATAACGGGGAATGGATCAGATAGACAAATTAAAAGTTTATATAATGTTACTTAGTATATATTATTTAAGGTGTTTGTAAAGAATTACAAATGAATATAGGTTACCAATTATAACAGATTTTGAGAACAATTTTAAAAACAAGAATAATAGTCAACACCTTTTTTTAGAATGTATAGGTCGAATAGTTCACAATTTAAGAAAAATTGAAATTAATTTTTCAATCATGTTTCCAAGCACATTTCTTGAAACCCTTTCCTTCTTCTGATAGACTAATACATAGTTTGGAAAAAGGAGACTTAATATGAAAAAATTTGTTGCTGAATTGATCGGTACTTTTATGCTTGTGTTCATCGGAACAGGAGCTGTTGTTTTTGGAAATGGTGTTGAAGGTCTTGGACACCTTGGAATTGCTCTTGCCTTTGGTTTGGCAATCGTAGTTGCAGCTTTCTCAATCGGAACTGTTTCAGGTGCTCACTTGAACCCAGCTGTTTCTATCGCTATGTTTGTGAACAAACGTTTGTCATCTTCAGAGCTTGTAAACTACATCCTTGGTCAAGTAGTCGGTGCTTTCCTTGCATCAGGATCTGTGTTCTTCCTCTTGGCAAATTCAGGTATGTCAACTGCAAGTCTTGGTGAAAATGCCTTGGCGAATGGTGTAACTGTCTTTGGTGGTTTCTTGTTTGAAACAATCGCAACGTTCTTGTTTGTTTTGGTGATCATGACTGTAACTTCAGCAAGCAAAGGAAATGGCGCAATCGCTGGTTTGGTGATCGGTTTGTCATTGACAGCTATGATCCTTGTTGGATTGAATATCACTGGACTTTCAGTAAACCCAGCTCGTAGCTTGGCTCCTGCTGTATTGGTAGGTGGCGCAGCTCTTCAACAAATTTGGATTTTCATCCTTGCACCAATCGTTGGTGGAGTTCTTGCAGCCCTTGTTGCTAAAAACTTCCTTGGAACTGAAGAATAATTGAAACTTAAAAAGCCTTGCTTCTCATCTTGAGGAACAGGGCTTTTTCGTATCTGTTTATACCCAATGAAAATCAAAGAGCATACTAGGAAACTAGCCGCAGGTTGCTCAAAGCACTGCTTTGAGGTTGTGGATAGAACTGACGAAGTCAGCTCAAAACATGGTTTTGAGGTTGTAGATGAAGAGGCTGAGAAAAAAGTCTTTGGAATCAGAAAAAGGCATAGTATCAGGTATTGAAAAACCTTGATGCTATGCGTTTTATTGTGGGGATATTTATTGCATTTTCTCCTGAAATTGAGTTTTTGCCCAGCCTCAACCATACCTACGGCAAGGCGACGTTGACGCGGTTTGAAGAGATTTTCGAAGAGTATTAACGGTTGTCAATTTTCTCTGGATAAAGGTCGTGTTGGAAGAGACGTTGTTCTGCCAAGCCTTCATACTTGGTTCCAGGCTTACCGTAGTTATAGTAGGGGTCGATTGAGATGCCACCGCGAGGAGTAAATTTCCCCCAAACCTCCAAGTAGCGAGGGTCTAGCAAGTTGACCAAGTCTTTACCGATGGTGTTGATACAGTTTTTCGTGAAAATCTCCGTGGTTTCGGTAGCTAAAGAGGTAGAGTTTGAGGGATTTAGATTCGACACAGAGCTTGTCAGGAATGTAGGAAATATAAATCGTCGCAAAGTCTGGCTGAGCAGTGATGGGACAAAGCGAGGTAAATTCAGGGCAGTTGAACTTGATAAAATAGTCATTTTCCACATGACGATTGTCAAAAGATTCCAGGACTTCTGGTTGATATTCGAAAATGTAGTTGGTTTCTTTGTTGCCGAGGAGGCTGAGGTTTTTCATTTCTTCTTGTTGTGACATGATTTTTTTCTTTCTAATCTTAAACACCACGTTGGTTATCGTAGAGGAGGGTATGAAGTTGGGGAAGGACGCGAACATTGCCCCAGCTGTCGTCAGCAGCGACACGTTCCCATAGTTCTTTGAGGCGGTCCAGTTGGTCTTGGACAATATTGCCTCTAGCCTTGGGCTCAGGATTTCCAGCAGATAAGAAGAGGACATCTGGTTGGTAGCGCTCTTGAATTCCCTTGGCAAAGGCTAGATCTGCATCATCAAAGACAGGGATTTTAAAGGTGACCTTGTCTGGGTCTAGTTGAGAAACGATAAAGTCCAAGGTCTCAAAGTTGACTTCCATCTTGGATGAAGGAGGCTTGGGACTCAAGGTGACCTGGTCGATGTCTTTCAACCAATGTTGCCAGCGGGAGCCTTGGGTTTCAACGGCAAGAGTAACACCACGTTGCTTGAGCTTGGTGACTAACTCGGCCATATTGGCTGCTAGGATAGCTGGATTTCCTCCAGACAGGGTAACGTAATCGTAGCTTCCTAGCTTGTCTAATTCAGCAATCACTTCATCAGCTGTCATGCGAGTAGGTTTCTCAGAACCATCCCAAGTAAAGTCAGAATCGCACCAGTCGCAGTGGTAGTCGCAACCTGCAGTGCGGACAAACATGGTTTTCTGGCCGATAGCACCGACCTTCACCTTGAAAGGTTGGGCCAAAGATTTCCAGAACTGGTAGTTTGAGGACACGTTCCCTAGTCATCTAACCACTCCCGTCTAAATTCTGCAAAGGCAGTCGGAGTTTCATAGAGGCGAACGTATTCCAAACGGAGACCGCGTTCGTCGGGCAACTCTTGACTCATGGTTTGGAAAATCCAGTAAACCATATTTTCAGCAGTTGTATTCATGTAGGGCAGGGTTTCATTGAGATAGCGATGATCCAAGTGGGGCTCTAAGTAGTCCTTGTAGATAGCTTTGATGTCTCCGAAATCGTAGGTCATACCTCTATCATCTAAAAATCCACTGACAGCGATTTGCAGATGATAGGTGTGACCGTGTAGGGATTTGCATTTTCCTTCATAGTGAAAGAGGTGGTGGGCAGCATCGAAGGTAAATTCTTTTGAGACTAAGGTTCTGTGAGGATTGTAGACAAGAGATTCCCCAGTTTCTTGTTTGATTTCTTTGGGGGCAAAAAACATCAGGCCTCTCCTTTCTGAGAGAGATAAACCTCTAAACCATGTTGGCGTAGATGGCAGGCAGGACAATCTCCACAACCAGTACCGATAATCCCATTGTAGCAGGTCAAGGTCTTCTCACGAACGTAGTCAAAGGCACCAAGTTGGTCAGCTAATTCCCAAGTTTCAGCCTTGTCTAGCCACATGAGAGGCGTTTGGATCACAAAGTCGTAATCCATAGCAAGGTTGAGGCGTGACATTGAGTGATTTGACAAAGACATCCCGACAGTCAGGATAACCTGAGAAGTCTGTTTCGCACACTCCTGTCACGATATCCGTAATTCCACGCTGCTTGGCAAGGACTGCCGCAAAGGACAGAAAGAGATGATTGCGACCGTCAACGAAGGTATTAGGAACCTCTCCTTCTTTTTGCTCAATTTCTAAATCTGAAGTCAAGGCATTTTCAGTAATTTGTCCTAGCAGAGACATATCTAGGATATGATGACGAATTCCTTGTTCCTCAGCGATTTCTTTGGCCACTTGAATTTCGAGATGGTGGCGTTGGCCATAGGCAAAGGTAACGGCTTCTACCTTTTCATAGTGTTGCTTGGCCCAGAAAAGGCAGGTTGTTGAATCTTGACCGCCACTAAAGACGACCAAGGCTGATTGACGTTTCATAGTACTCCTTCCAAAATGGGAAATGTTCAGAGCACGCAAAAAGCTCCCTAAAGGGAGCTAAAAAATACCAAGTAGAGGTGTTTTTTAGCGATGGCATGTCCCAAACATCGTAATATTCTAGTTACAGTCTAGCATATTTTTTGAAAAATGGCAAAGGGCAAGAAAAAAGAGACCAAATGAATGCACTTGGTCTCTCCTTTGATTAGCTCAATTCAGCAACGATAGCATCGATTTGTTCAGCTGTGTGGACACCAGCCACTTGTTTAATAACTAGCCATCTTTTTGAAAAGAAGAGTAGGGATGGACATGATACCAAATGAACAGAGCTGTGTTAGGATTTTTCATCAACGTCCATTTTAACGATTTTCAAGACATCTTCTGAAAGTTCTTCAGACAATTTGTCCAAGATTGGACCTTGCATACGACATGGGCCACACCAAGTTGCCCAAAAGTCTACCAAGACCAATCCGTCTTTAGTTTCTTGTTCGAATGTTGCGTCTGTAATTGCTTTTTGCCATAGTATTTCTCCTTTTTAATTATATTGACTTAAATCTTGTTTCATGAGATAGAAGAAAACATCTCCGTAAGTCCCATGGTAGTCCAAATCATGTCCCTTGTAGGTTACTTTTTGGACAGGGTAATAGTCTGCGACACCAATCAGACAGGCATGTTGAGAACGTTCAAATTCATCGTATGACTCAAAGGTCATGGTTCTCTCTTGCTTGCTGGCATCAAGATAGGTGATTTCAATCATAGGATTCTCCTTTGCTAAATCATGTCTTCATTTTACTCCTTGAAAAAAGGAATGTCAAGAAAAATGATTGCGCACGCAAGTTTTATAAAAATATTTTAGGCTAGCCAGTTTGATTTTCTTGCTAAGCTTTCTTCAACAGCTGTTTGTAGATAAGCCAAGGTAGTCTGTCCTTCGCTTGTCAGGCAGATAAAACTAGCTCGCTTGTCCTGGTCGCAGCATCTCCGACTAAGTAAACCGCAGTTCTTGGCTTCTAGGCGAGCCACCATTCGTGAAACAGCACTAGGGCTCAGGTGGAGTTTATCTGGCAAGTCGATTTGTCGTAGGGATTTGCCTTCAGCCTGATTTAGAAAGTGCAAGAGGTAAAATTCCTTGAGTGTCAAGGTTTGTTCACTCTGCTCAGCGATGGTCTCTTCTAAAATAGCTTCTAGCTCTACTTGCCTACGGTTGAAGTCAAACCATTTTTCTAAGTAAGTCATGTCTATCTCCTTTCCCTCTATAATAGTGTAATCATACTAGTGCATCTATGATGCTTGCGCACGCAATTAGTATACACCTTTTTGGCTTGGATAGCAAGAAGGATGTTTCTTATATATTCCCTTGAAATTTTCTGAAAAAAGAGTAAACTGGTAAGCAGAAAGTCTATTTGTGGAGTTTAGGATGAAGTTATATGTTCAGTTAATGATTCTCTTTGTGATTTCTCTAATCGGTGAGGGGATCTCCAGTTTTTTTCATTTGCCCATACCAGGAAGTATCATCGGCTTGATTATTCTTTTTCTTGCCTTGCAGTTCAAATGGCTGCGCACCCGCCATGTCAACATGGTTGGGAATTTTCTCTTGGCCAACATGACCATTCTCTTTCTACCTCCTGCGGTTGGAATTATGGAAAAATTTGATGTGATTGCTCCCTATCTTCTGCCGATTGTTTTGATTGTCTTTTTTGCAGCAGTGATTAATATCATCTTGATTGCGCTTGTGGTTCAATTTATCAAAAAACGCTATGAAGGTGACTACGAAGAAAGAGGTACCAAATGAGCGAATTTGTATCTAATCCCCTATTTGGAATTGCTTTATCAATCTTAGCCTATCTTGGGGGAATGATGATTTTCAGACGCTATCCTCATCCCTTGACGACTCCCTTACTGCTATCAGCTATTTTTATTATTATCTTTTTGAAAGTGACTGGCATTTCCTACCAAGATTATTACCAAGGTGGGGTTTATCTTAATAACTTGATTGTTCCTTCAACAGTGGCTCTAGGAATTCCCCTTTATAAGAGCTTCCACTTGATGAAGCATCATGTTAGAAGTATTTTGCTGGGGAGCCTCTTAGCTGTCATCGTCAATACCTCTTTTACAGCCCTAGTCGCAAAAATCTTTGGCATGGACTTTTTCCTAGCTATTTCTCTCTTTCCTAAGTCAGTAACGACCGCTATGGCAGTAGGGATTACAGAAAAGTTGCAAGGCTTGACTACCGTGACCCTAGTAGTTGTAGTAGCAACGGGGATTTTGACCAGCGTTATCGGACCAACGCTTTTGAAATGGCTCAAGATAGACGATCCAGTAGCTGCTGGACTAGCTCTGGGTGGAACAGGTCACGCCGTTGGAACGGGAACGGCCTTTCGCTATGGACCAGTTGCAGGTGCTATGGGAGGATTAGCTATCGGTGTTACAGGTATTCTCTACGTATTTGTCAGTCCGATCGTAGCCAATTTGATATTGAGTTAACGCAAAAACCCAGCTCTAGTAGCTGGGCATTTTTTACTGCAAATTAACTTTATTCTTTCTAGATAGTAGGTTCCGAGGTGAAGGCTGCGCTGAGGACCAAGGTCATAACTTCAAGGAGCTTTCAAAAGATGTGATGTAGATTTTTCAGGCTGAAAGTACATGGTGAAATTAATTGTGGAGTATGGAGATAGAGATTGTCAAGAAGGTAACATTGATAGGCTCCAAAACTAAAACAAGAAATGATTGATAAAGTTTCTTGAAAAGGTCGTTCGTAGAAGTGTCATGATTAGCTCTCAGACCAAGGGAATGCTGAAATTGCTGGCACAATGATGAAGAAAATAAACAGGTATACTATTGTTGCAGAAAACAGGGCCATCTAAAATGGGACGTAAATCGAAGAAAAAGCCTGAGGAATTATGCAGAGTTAGGAGCGTCTTCAAGAATGATATAAATGCTCAAGATACCAAAGACTGCGAGGCTAGCCATGAGACCAGATGAAAGCACCCAGAGCTATGGATAAAATTGTATCTGGTGCTCAGACCGGCGAGGTTAAAGTGAGAGTTGCTGTCCGGCGATCGTAGACACTGCGTTTGAAGCGACGGATGATCAGGTTGAAATACTTAAGGTAATGATTGGTCCCAAGTGTAATCATCAGAGCCAGCAAAAACTAACGTAGTCATTTGCTAGATCAGGTAGTATCGTTGATCTCTTTGGGAACTTCAGCAGATCGTTATGGAAGACGTGCTTGAACGACAGCAGTAAAGAGCCAACACAGCACCATAGAGTGGCTAAACACCATTTCGTTAACTAAGAATTCATAACGAACTAAATTCCAAAAACATAATAATCTCCTTTATCTAGGCTTTGAATTCATGACGGAAGAGTTGGTCGATAGACTCTCCAGACTCATAGCGAATATCATCAACATTTCCTTGACGGACGACTTTTTCCATCCTTTGAGGAAGATAATCTCATCCAAGATTGGTTCGATATCTGAAATCAAGTGAGTTGAAATCAAGACAGTCGAAGTTGGAGAGTAGTTGTTAATGATGGTGTTCAAGATATAGTCACGAGCTGCGGGGTCGACACCACCGATTGGTTCATCAAGCACGTATAGACGAGCATCACGACTCATGACAAGAATCAACTGAACCTTTTTCTTTGTTTCCCTTTTGAGAGTTTCTTGAAACGGCTATTTTTCATCGATGCCAAGGTCACGAAGGAGACCTTGAGCACGTTCCAGATTAAAAATCTTGGTAGAAGGTCTTGAAATAAGTGAGAGCTTCCTTGACCTTCATCTGCTCGTTTGAGATAGGTCGTATCAGGGAGATAAGAAACAATCGCTTTAGTTGCTGGACATGGTTCCATGCCATTGATAAGGATACGTCCTTCCTCTGGCTGTAGCAAGCCGTTGATTAGTTTAATCAAGGTTGTTTTTCCAGAACCGTTTGGTCCAAGGAGGCCAACGATTTTTCCAGCTGGAATTTCAAGGGAAACATTTGTAAGAGCAGGACTTGCTCCATAGGATTTTGACACATTTTCAAATGCTAACAAGGTCATAGTTTAAACTCCTTCAATATAATCTCTCAAAACAGTCGGTAGTTCTTCTTTTTCATAGCCAAATTCTACCATGCCTGTTACAAACTGTTGCAGCTGTTCTTCTGACAGTTGCTTACGGGATTGGAGGATCAAGTCCAAATCCTCTGTGACAAAGCGTCCAGATGTTCGCTTGGTATAGACAAAGCCTTCTCTCTCCAAGTCCGATAGGGCACGCTGGATGGTGTTGGGATTGACCCCTGCCTCGCTTGCTAATTCTCTAACGGTTGGAAGCTGTTGATTGGGCTCGAGTTTATGGGAAATAATCTGTAATTTGATTTTCTCCATAATCTGCAAATAAATGGGTTTATTGTTATCAAATGTCCAAGACATCACGATCTCCTTTCTAATTACCTTTGTGTTAATTCAATAATACAACAAAACAAAAAACTTGTCAAGCCAAAAGGAGAATTATTTTGGGAATCTCTTAAAAAATGGTATAATGAAAAGAAAACGACAAGGAGGGAAAGGCATGCGTTGTCCAAAATGTGGCGCTACAAAATCAAGTGTGATCGATAGTCGCCAGGCTGAAGAAGGAAATACAATCAGAAGAAGACGTGAGTGTGAAGAGTGTCAGCATCGTTTTACAACCTATGAACGTGTTGAAGAGAGAACACTAGTTGTGGTCAAAAAAGATGGTACACGGGAACAATTTTCAAGAGATAAAATCTTTAACGGGATTATTCGTTCAGCCCAGAAACGTCCAGTGTCTAGTGATGAGATTGGCATGGTGGTCAATCGTATCGAACAAAAACTCCGTAGTCGCAATGAAAATGAAATTCAGAGTGAAGTTATTGGCTCCTTGGTTATGGAAGAGTTGGCAGAGTTAGATGAGATTACTTATGTCCGTTTTGCCAGCGTTTACCGTAGTTTTAAGGATGTGAGTGAGCTTGAAAAGCCTACTCCAGCAGATTACACAATCCTCTAAAAAAAGAAAAAAAGGAAAAAAATAAATGAAGCCAAATGACCGTTTTTCTTTTGTAAAGAATAATCGGGTGTCGCAAGATACCTCATCAATGGTGCAGTGCTACCTCCCGATTATCGGTCAGGAGGCGCTGAGCCTCTATCTTTATGCTGTGATTTTTTGGGATGATGGTCAAAAGGAGCATCTCTTTGCAGCCATGCTCAATCATCTGAATTTTGGGATGGATAGTCTTTTAAAGGCTTTTAAAACTCTAACAGCCATGAAATTGGTGACCCTCTATCAGCAGGGGAGGCCTATAACTTGTTACTTCATTCTCCCCTATCGACTCAAGAATTTTTACAACATACAGTTTATCGGACCTTGTTAGAAAAAATGATTGGGGATAGTGCGGTTGCAGCCATGAGACAGGAAAGTGTTGAAGGGGAACCTATCTCGGTGGCCTTGAGTCAAATCTTTCCTCAGTTATCCGAGTCTGCGAGTCAAGAAACCTCTAGCAGTCAGCCTGCAGCAGATGATTTTGATTTGGAGCATTTTCGTCAGCTCATGGCCCGTGATGGTCTTCGTTTTCAAGATGAGACTTCGGATGTTTTGGCCTTGTTTGCAATAGCAGATGAGCAGAAGTGGACCTGGTTTGAGACTTATCAAGTAGCCAAAGCGACAGCAGTGTCGCAAGTGATTTCTGTCAAACGCATCCGTGAAAAGATAGCGCAAAGCCTGTGACTTCTGACTTTAGTCCCAAGGAGGCAACCATTATCCGAGAGGCTAAGAAAAAGACAGCCTTGCAGTTCCTTGCTGAGATTAAGCAGACCCGCAAGGGAAGTATTACTCAGACTGAACGGGACCTGCTCCAGCAGATGGCAGCCTTGGGTTTGCTGGATGAAGTGATCAATGTTATCTTGCTCCTGACCTTTAATAAGGTTGATTCGGCCAATATCAATGAAAAATACGCCATGAAGGTGGCTAATGACTACGCCTATCAAAATATCCGTAGTGCCGAGGAAGCAGTTCTCCGTATTCGTGAACGTGGCCAAAAAGCAAAAACGCAAAAGCAGAATCAGGCTGCCCCAGCAAAAACCAATGTGCCTAAATGGAGCAATCCTGAATATAAGAATGAAACTAGCGAAGAAACTCGCTTAGAACTAGAACGTAAGAAAAAAGAAATGTTAGCTCGATTAGAAAAAGGAGGAGACTAGATGGAAAGTGTCGGAGACGTACTCAACGTCAACCAAGCCGATTTCAGTATCAGGATTTAGTCCAGCAAATTGTGAAAGACCCTGATGTTGCAGCCTTTATCCAGAAAGAATCTCTCAGTCAGGAGGAGTTAAACCGTAGTATTTCCAAGTTTAACCAATACATCACTGAGAGAGATAAGTTCCTCCGAGGAGATACAGACTATATCGCGCGTGGCTACAAACCTATCCTAGTCATGAACCATGGCTATGCAGATGTCTCTTATGAAGAGACTCCAGAGCTAATCGCAGCAGAAAAAGAAGCAGCGATTAAAAACCGTCTCAAGCTAATCAATCTTCCAGCTAGTCTTAAAAAAGCTAGCCTAGCTCAAGTAGATTTGGATGATTTGGGGCGCTTGCCAGTTTTTGAAAAGCTCCTAGCCTTTGTGGAGCAATATCCAGCTATTCGAAAAAGGTCTCTACTTATATGGAGACTTTGGTGTGGGTAAAAGTTTCATGGTGGCTGCCCTAGCCCATGATTTGTCAGAAAAACGTGGCGTTTCATCAACTCTCCTCCACTATCCGAGCTTTGTCATCGATGTCAAAAATGCCATCGGTGATGGCAATGTCAAGACCTTGGTGGATGAGATTAAGCTTGCTGAAGTCTTGATTTTGGATGATATTGGTGCCGAGCAATCAACAGCTTGGGTGCGTGACGAGATCCTGCAGGTCATTCTCCAATATCGTATGCAGGAAGATTTGCCGACCTTTCACCTCCAACTTCAACTTTGAAGATTTGGAGAAGCATTTCGCTAAAGGGAAAAACGGAAATGACGAAACCTGGGAAGCTAGACGCGTCATGGAACGCATCCGTTATTTAGCAGAGGAAACAAGACTTGAAGGAGAAAACCGCCGATGACAGAAACAATCAAAGTAATGAAGGCTCACACTTCAGTGCGCAGATTTAAAGAGCAAGAAATTCCCCAAGCAGACTTAAATGAGATTTTGACAGCTGCCCAAATGGCTTCTTCTTGGAAAAATTTCCAATCCTACTCTGTCATTCTTGTCAGAAGTCAAGAAAAGAAGGACGCCTTATTTGAGCTAGTTCCTCAGGAAGCGATTCGCCAGTCTGCAGCCTTTCTTCTCTTTGTTGGTGATCTAAACCGTGCAGAAAAAGGGACTCGTCTCCATACGGATGTTTTCCAACCTCAAGGGGTGGAAGGACTCCTCATCACTTCAGTAGATGCAGCTCTAGCTGGACAAAATGCCTTGCTTGCGGCAGAAAGCTTAGGCTATGGCGGAGTGATTATCGGTTTGGTGCGTTACAAGTCTGTTGAGTTAGCAGAATTGTTCAAGCTTCCTGACTATACCTATCCAGTCTTTGGGATTGCACTCGGTGTGCCAAATCAACAGCATGCTGTAAAACCAAGACTGCCACTAGAGGATGTTGTCTTTGAGGAAGAATACCAAGAACAGTCAACTGAGGCTATTGAAGCCTATGACCGTGTACAGACTGAATATGCAGGTGCGCGTGCGACTACAACTTGGAGTCAACGTTTGGCAGAGCAATTTGGCAATCCAGAACCAAGCTCGACTCGAGAAAATCTTGAGCAGAAGAAGTTATTGTAGAAAGTGAGAAAACATGGCCTTACCAACTGTTGCCATTGTAGGGCGTCCCAATGTTGGGAAATCAACCCTATTTAACCGTATCGCGGGAGAGCGCATCTCAATCGTAGAAGATGTTGAAGGTGTAACGCGAGATCGTATCTATGCCACAGGTGAGTGGCTCAATCGTTCTTTTAGTATGATTGATACTGGAGGGATCGATGATGTCGATGCGCCTTTCATGGAACAAATCAAGCACCAGGCAGAAATTGCCATGGAAGAAGCAGATGTTATCGTCTTTGTCGTGTCTGGTAAAGAAGGAATTACAGATGCGGACGAATACGTTGCCCGTAAACTTTATAAAACTCATAAACCAGTCATCCTAGCCGTTAACAAGGTTGACAATCCAGAGATGCGAAATGATATCTATGATTTCTATGCTCTTGGATTGGGCGAACCTCTACCAATCTCATCTGTTCACGGTATTGGGACAGGGGATGTACTGGATGCTATTGTTGGAAAACCTCCCACATGAAGTTGAAGAAGAAAATCCAGATGTTATTAAATTCAGCTTGATTGGTCGTCCAAATGTTGGAAAATCTAGCTTGATTAATGCCATTTTGGGAGAAGATCGCGTCATTGCCAGCCCTGTCGCTGGTACCACTCGTGATGCCATTGATACCCATTTTACAGATGCTGACGGCCAAGAGTTTACCATGATTGATACGGCTGGTATGCGTAAGTCAGGTAAAGTCTATGAAAATACTGAGAAATACTCGGTCATGCGTGCTATGCGTGCTATTGACCGTTCAGATGTAGTTTTGATGGTCCTCAATGCCGAGGAAGGTATCCGTGAGTATGACAAGCGTATCGCTGGATTTGCCCACGAAGCTGGTAAAGGGATGATTATCGTGGTCAATAAGTGGGATACTCTTGAAAAAGACAACCACACCATGAAAAACTGGGAGGAAGATATCCGTGAGCAGTTCCAATACCTGCCTTACGCACCGATTATCTTTGTATCAGCTTTGACCAAGCAACGTCTCCACAAGTTGCCTGAGATGATCAAGCAAATCAGTGAAAGTCAAAATACCCGTATCCCATCAGCAGTCTTGAATGATGTGATTATGGATGCTATTGCCATCAACCCAACACCGACAGACAAAGGGAAACGCCTCAAGATTTTCTATGCGACCCAAGTGGCAACCAAACCACCAACCTTTGTTATCTTTGTCAACGAAGAAGAACTCATGCACTTTTCTTACTTGCGTTTCTTGGAAAATCAAATCCGCAAGGCCTTTTGTCTTTGAAGGAACACCCAATCCATCTGATCGCGAGAAAACGTAAATAAAAAAGTAGAATCTGGAATGACATTTCCAGATTTTTTTGATAGAATGAAGCTAAAGAAAACGCTATCGAAAAGAGGTGTCGATAATGAAACTGTCGTTTAATCAATTGATACTCTTATTTCCTTGCTTTTGCTTTTTCTATTGGATAGACAATGCTGATAGAAACAGTAAGTTTTTCCCCATCATCTACTATTTCTACTGGATTTATTTTTCCCTTTTAGCTCTATTTAGCCTGGATTTGACAATTTTTTCATTCTTATTTTTCCCTCTTGTTCTGAAACATGTATCAGATACGAGTGCTTGGGGTGTTTGGTTGCTGTTGATAGTCCTATCTCTAAGCAGTGACTGGCTAGACTACATCTTCTTCAAAAAAATGTTTCGTTTGAGACGGGAGTTAGGGAAATCTAAAGGCGGAAGGCATTGATTTATACTCTTCGAAAATCAAATCCGCAAGACCTTTGTCTTTGAGGGAACTCCAATCCACCTAATCGCGAGAAAACGGAAGTAGTGATTATAAAAAACGATAGAACATCAAGACTTGTTCTATCGATAATCTACCCCATCAAATCATTTACAAAAGATGTGAACAGGATTTTGGTTTTGTAGTATATTATTGAAATAGAAAAAGGATGGAATGATTTTTCCATCCTTTATAGCGGAATAAATCAATATTCCTAGGGGGACAATATTTATACTCATACTCAATTATTTTTCAAAAAAAGCAACCTTGTCCATTGTCTGCTGACAGTAGACTTTTAAAACGCTTTTTCCAGTCCTAGAATAACTTCTTGAAGCTTATCAATGACAGCTTCCAATGTTTGGAAAGCCTTATTTTTAAAACCTCGTTTTCGAATTTCTTTCCAGACTTGTTCAATAGGGTTCATTTCTGGTGTATAAGGTGGGATAAAAGCCAATTCAATATTACTTGGAATCTCTAAGGTACTTGATTTATGCCATATAGCATTATCCATGACAAGTAAAATATAGTCATCTGGATAAGCTTGTGAGACTTGCCGTAGAAATTCATTCGTCCACTCAGTATTACATCCTCCAGCAATAAGGAAGAAGGAATCTCCTGTCTGAGCATCTACTGCCCCATAACAATAGCGATATTCTCGCATATAATGACTAGGAATGCTAGGTCGAATTCCTTGAGGAGCCCAACAAGAACTCATCTTACTGATCCTCCCGAAACCAGCTTCATCTTGGTACATCAATCGTACTTTGTTATAAGTCCCCTCCTCTTTAAAGCGCTTACTTAAGGTCTCGAATGTAGATTTTTATTTTTTTAGACGTCTCAATTGTCTGAGCGTCTGCCTTCTTGGGATGTTCAGGTCGAGGGTGACCGTTCGCCAACCATGGCGTTTCAGGAGATAATAGAAACCATCACGTGTGGAAGTGCGACCAATCTCTTTTTGATAGAGCTTCAAATAACTGATTGACAGTTACAAATTCTCCCAGCCTGAGCAGCTTCTATATGACGTTTTAGGAATGCTTGTTCCTCTTCGTAAGTCATATATTCTCGATGACGTCCACCACGGGTTTCTTGAAGAAGAGCTTCTAAACCAAACTCCTTATATTTTTTCAAATTCCTCCAAACAGTTGTTTTATTACAATCTAGCAGATCCATGATTTCCTTATAACTCTTTCCTTTTGAGCGAAAATAAATAATCTGTAGACGTTTGTGATATTTGGCGTACGATGAATCTCTTAGGAGTTGTTCAATTTTTTGTGTTTCTTCGTTTGTAAGTTTCATAACTACTATTATAAGATGTTTTTTGATTTTAGTCCAGTATCAATGAAAATCAAAGAGCAAACTAGGAAGTGAGCCGCAGGCTGTACTTGAGTACGGCAAGACGAAGCTGACGTGGTTTGAATTTGATTTTCGAAGAGTATTAATCTTTCTTACCTTTTAGTAAGAAGGTAGCCGATAAGGCTAGGCTGAGACTTGCCATAAAGAGGAGAGGGCTAGCTTGTTCACCTGTGGCTGGGAGTTGTTTGTCATTCGTAGAGACCTGATCATTGGCTTCATTACTTTCAACCAATGGTTTTGTGGTTTCTAGGTTTCTTTCTTCCATATGAGCTGGTACAGGTTTAACAGTTGAGCCTTCTGTCTTGTAAACAATAGCGTAGGTGCTCACGTCAAAAGTAATAAACTCAATCATACCGTCTCGAATGGTGAATTCTTGTGGTTTTAATTCATTTGTTGAAGTTAATTGATAGAGTTCTTGAACATCACTTGAAATTGGTAGTCGAACGAGTACAGCACCTTTTGGTTGAACTGGCTGTCCATCTTTATCCTTGAGTTGAAGAGTGTAAGCATCGTATTTCTTGCCCAAGAGTTCTTTGTTTTCAACTTTTTGACTATCGAGGAAGATTGCGCCTCCTAGTTCAGTTGTTCCACTAATAACTTGAACTCTTGTAGTCTTGTCTTTCAATACTTTGAGTTTAAACTCAGGAACTGTGTTACTTGGCGCGGCTTGACCACTACCTGTCCCGATAGGGCCAGTGTATTCAGGTCTTTCCACAGTAGGTGCTTTCTGATCCCCAACTGTTCCGACAGGACCAGTGTATTCAGGTCTTTCCGCAATAGGCGCTTCCTGTTCCCCAGTTGTTCCGATAGGACCAGTGTATTCAGGTCTTTCCACAGTAGGTGCCTCCTGCTCCCCAGCAGTTCCGATAGGACCAGTGTATTCAGGTCTTTCCACAGTAGGTGCCTCCTGCTCCCCAGCAGTACCAATAGGTTTGGTATATTCAGGTCTTTCCACAGTAGGTGCTTCTTGATCCCCAGCAGTACCAATAGGATCTGTGTACTCAGGAATGGTTACTACTGGAGCAGGCTCATCCCCTTTACTTGTATGGATTTTTTTCTTCCACTGGAGCTAGTTTCGTCCTTAGGAAAGACTGTTACAACAGAGACTAGTGAGTTGTTGTTTCCTTGGATGGCATAAGCTTCTATCGGATTGCCAGCTTTACGATCTGTAGCTTTCAGGGAATGTCTAGTTGGACCTTGTTATCCTTAATGGTTAGAACAGTTTGTTCGCCTGATGTGACAAGATGGTCATCATCGACTTTTTCTGAGTAGAAGAGGATCTTTGATACCAGGGAAGGTCACAGCGACTCCATCCCAATTACCAGTTGGTAGGGTTAAGGTAACAGTCTTATCTTTGGACTTAATAGGGATCAAGGCTTGGACTATCGAGTGACACAGATGGAGCTTTTAAGATATCAAAGGAATCAAGAGAAACTTTTCTTTCGTCCTTGTGGAGAATTCTGGATCTACTTTCAAAGTTAGGACGTGATCACCATCTGCTAGATTGGTGAAATTCGCCAATTAATGCACCTTTTTCAGTCGCTCCTGGAGTGTAGAAGTCAAGAGCTGGCATCTCTTTTCCATCCAGTGTGACAAGTGCCTTGCCTAGTGATGCTGTTTTTTAATCCATAGATTCGGATACCTGTTCCAGAGAATGGAATGGTTGCAGTGGCTTCAGAAGCAAGGCTATCATCAGCGTTGATGTCAGCGTATTTTTTTCTGTAGAAGCATAGAGTTCTGCATCGCTCCAATCTTTAAACATGGAACCATACTGGATACGAGGGTCACGGTCGTCGATTTTCTCAACTGTTTCTCCTTGTCCTGGGAAGACCTTTGAAGTAATCTAAGGAAATTTTTTTGAGCGTTCACTTCCTCGTCCTTTATGTTCGCGTTTAACAGTGATGGTCATGAGGTGAGGACCTGAAGATAGATTTGTGTAACGTCCTATCAATACACCTTTTTCAGTTGCTCCTGCTGTATAGAAGTCAAGTTCTCCAACAGACTTGCCATCGATTTTAACGTCAGCAAGTCCTAATTGAGATGACTTGAGTCCGTAGATTTCAATACCAGGTCCATTGAAAGGAATAGTTGCAGTCGCATCCTTATCGGAGTAATTTCCCATTTGAGATATCGGCGTATTTCTCTGTTCCACCAAAGAGTTCTGAGTCAGCCCAGTTTCCATAAGCAGAGCCGTACTGGATGCGCTTGTCACGGTCATCCATCAACTCACTGAAGGCATCGATAGAAGCAGGATCTGAAACTGGTGTTGTACGGTCCCCTAGCATAGCCTTAACGGTATAAGTATAGGCATGACTAGAATCAATTGAGCGATCGATAAAGTGAGTTTGGTTGGTGATGAACTCACGAACGCTAGGAGTTTGGCTGTTTTCATCCTTGCTTTCTCGTCGGATGACATAATGAGTTGCTCCCTCAACTGTGTTAAAGTCGAGTTCAGCTGTGACGGAATCTTTTCGAAGGGCTGATAAGCGAGTCACTCGTCCAGGGAAGTTTTTCAAAGGTAATGACATCACCCTTTTTGAGTCGCAAGTTGGATACGGTTATCTTTGAGGGCGACTAGCTTGAACTTCCTTGCCATTAATCTTGATAATACTAGATTCGATATTTGGATAGTCTACGACTAAGTCTCCACCAACATTAGAAAGGAAGGACAGCGTTTCAAGATTTTTTCTCTTTCCATTTCATGCTGACTTCAAAGTTACCACGAGCGACTAAGCCTGAGACTTGACCCGTCTTTCCAAGCATCTGGAAGGGCTGGTAATGGGGCAATGTAGCCTGTGTGAGACTGAAGGAGCATTTCTGCCATACCGCTGGTTGCACCAAAGTTCCCATCGATTTGGAAAGGCGCGTGCGTATCCCAGAGGTTTTCTAGAGTTGAAGATCTGAGCTGTTCTGCCAACAAACGGTGGGCACGATTTCCATCTAGGAGACGAGCCCAGAGGTTGATTTTATTGGCTTTAGACCAACCAGTTCCACCATCTCCACGGTGGTTTTAGGGTTGCGCGTGCAGCTTCTAGATATTCAGGCTGATCCTTGCCAAATAGAGTACCTGGGAAGAGTCCAACTAGATGGGAAACGTGGCGGTGGTGGTTTTCAATGCCTTCGTTAGTGAATTGTGGGCTGTCTTCTTCGTACCATTCCTTGATACGGCCGTCTTGGTTGATGTGAAGTGGTTTTAACTTATCAAATTTAGCCTTCACTTCTGTCACCAAATCTTGGTCGACCTTCAGATGATTGGCTGCTTCCATATAGTCGTGGAATAGCTGCCAAACTAGAGATTGGTCAAAAGGTATTCCCAATCGTGATAGTTCCATGTTCTGGCGAGTAGGATGGAGAAGAAACCCAACGGTCACTAGCCTTGTCGTAGTGCAGAAGGAATTCAGAACTTAGCAGTTTCCTTGAGCATTGGGTAAATCTTTTCTTTAAGATAAGTTTCATCCTTGGTGAATTTGTAGTAGTCATAGACGTTCTGCATCATCCAAGCATTGGCAGCAGGAGACCAACCCCAATAGTAGTTCCAACCAGGAGTAGTCCAGCCAAATGGTGTCGCCTGAGTATGAACCAACCAACCGTTTTCTTGACCTTCTTTGGATTCGATACCTGCGTATTCTTTAGCAGCGATACGACCATAGTAGCGCATGTCATCAATATAATTAATCATTGGCTTAGCCGTTTCTGCGAGATTACTCATGTAGGCAGGCCAGTAGTTCATTTGTAGGTTGACATTGAGGTGGTAGTCTGAGTTCCAAGGTGGATTGTCTACTGCATTCCAGACCCCTTGCAAGTTGGCAGGGAGGGCATCTGTCCGGTTACGAGAAGAACTGATCAGTAGATAACGTCCGTATTGGAAGAAGAGTTCTTCTAGCTTTTGACCTTTTGTTGGATTATAGGTTTGGAGAGCTTCTTTTGTAGTTTGATTAGACTTGCTGCCGCCGAGGTTTAGTTGAACACGATTAAAAAGGCTTTGGTAATCCTTGATGTGATCATTTTTCAGAGTCTCATAGTCTTTGGCTTTGGCAGCTTCAACGATAGATTTGACAGTTTTTTCTACATCAATATCCTTGCGGTAATTAGTTTTCGGATTTTGAGCAAAATTAGTCTTGGCGCTGAGTAGCAGTGTTGCATAACTTGCTCCTGTAACAGTCAAATAACCATCTTGAGCAGTGACTTGTCCATCTGTCTTGATACCAAGATAAGAGGCAAATTTAAGACCGTTGTCTTTGACAGTTCCCTTGAGTAAAATACCATTAGAATCAACGCTAACAGTCCCTTGTTTGTATTTAGAATTCTCCCAAGAATAATCTCCATTAGCAATCAAATCTTCAGTCAAGCTGTTCCAAAGGGTAAAATCAAGCGTCTTATCTCCCTTTTTAGTCAAATGGGTAACAGTGACGTCATCTGGGTAACTAGAGAAGGTTTCTCGTTTGAAACTTGTCCCATCTTGGGTATAGGAGGTAGTTGTGATAGCTTCAGAAATATCTAAGCCACGATGATAGTCAGTAACATTTTCCAAGCCCTTCTTTTGGTTATTAAAGACCATGAAGATATCACCGAAGGCTAGGTAGCGACCGTATTGGGCATTATTTGGCCCAACCAAATTTCTCTCTGCTAGTTGTTTGGCTTTTTTTGACGGTCACCGTCTTTCTAAGGCCTTACGGATTTCAGCTAAGACTTTGTAGCGGTCCTTGTAGTTTCCTCCGTTGTAGTCTTGACTATCTGGCTGTGGGCCTCCAGACCAAAGTGTTTTTTCGTTGTACTGGATTCTTTCTTCACCGATGAGTCCGAAAAACCTTTGGCACCCATTTCTCCATTTCCGACTGGGAGGGCTTGTTTTTCCCATCCGTCATAGGAAGGAGCAGTTGGTTGGTTGTAATGTAGTTCGTAATGTTCTTGCTTGTTCACAGGAAGTTCTGGTTTCTCGCTCTCCTTATTGTCAGCAGGGGCGGTAGTAGCACTTGTCTCTGACTGACTACTAGTTTGAGGTAGTTCTGCCTCTGGGTTTGTTTGCTTTTCAGCTGATTCAGCTACAGGCTGAGTCTCTGTGTTAGAAACAAGAACTTCCTCTACCTTCGTATCCGGTTTTAGCAGAGGTTTCAGTAATGGTTGCCTCACTTTCCGGAATCTCGACACCATCAGCAGCAACACCCTGTGCTGCTAAAAAAACACAGCACCAAGTAAAAACAGAGGCAGCTTCGACACTTAGCTTGCGGATGCTATACTTACAGGATTTTTCCCAATATCTCTTATCCACAAAATTCTCCTTTCTTAAATCTGTAAGCGCATACATTGTCTTTTAAAAAAATAAGTCTTGCAGAAATATGTGTGATTTTTTTCAGATAATCTTAATATAACAAATAAACAAAAACTATTGCAAGGGCTTACAGGAGAAATGACTTTATTTTTACCAAATTTTTAGTTCTTTTTTTAATTCTATTGAAAAAGATCAGAGATAAAAATAATCTGAGTAATTACCAACCCTTATGAAAGCGTAACTCAAACTAGTCAGGCGTAGGGACTTTATGGTATAATATAGAAGATTCAAAAAGAAACAGGAGAAATGTTATGAACCTTATTTTTTAGCAATTGTATTGATTCTTTTGGCTTTTTCTAGGAGGAGCTCTTGGAGGTATGTACTTGGTGCGCAAGCAAATCGAGAAAAGAATTTGCGGATAACCCACGTTTGAACGCAGAAGCAGTTCGTACTCTGTTGAGTGCAAACGGTCAAAAAGCCAAGCGAAGCTAAAAGTACAACAAGTTTACCACCAAATCATTCGCCAACAAAAAGCAGCCCTTGCTAACAATAAAAAGAAATAAATAGGAAAAGTCTGGGATGAAAGTTCCAGACTTCTCACTATGTTTGACTGATATTTAGAGACAAGACTTTTTCCTTGCATTCTATTGATAATTTGATTATGATTAAGAGGGAGACAGTGGGGAGCTACCCAGTCTGTCAGCAAATTTCAGAAAGAAATGAATAATAATGAACTATCAATCAGAAAAAAATACTAGAAAGAAGACTGTATGGATAATCGACCGATTGGTTTTTGGATTCGGGCGTTGGAGGTTTGACGGTTGTGCGTGAACTCATGCGCCAGCTTCCCCATGAAGAAATCGTCTATATTGGAGATTCGGCACGGGCTCCCTATGGTCCCCGTCCTGCTGAGCAGATTCGTGAATATACTTGGCAACTGGTCAACTTTCTTTTGACCAAGGATGTTAAGATGATTGTCATTGCTTGTAATACAGCAACGGCAGTCGTCTGGGAAGAGATTAAAGCTAAGTTGGATATTCCGGTGTTGGGTGTGATTTTGCCTGGTGCATCAGCAGCTATCAAAGCGAGTCAAGGTGGGAAAATCGGTGTGATTGGAACCCCGATGACGGTAAAATCAGATATTTATCGACAAAAGATTCATGATCTAGACCCAGATTTACAAGTGGAAAGCTTGGCCTGCCCTAAGTTTGCTCCCTTGGTCGAGTCAGGTGCTCTATCGACCAGTGTGACCAAGAAAGTTGTCTATGAAACCTTGCGTCCCTTAGTCGGAAAAGTAGATAGCTTAATTTTGGGCTGTACTCATTATCCACTCCTCAGACCCATTATTCAAAATGTCATGGGGCCTAAGGTTCAGCTGATCGATAGTGGAGCTGAGTGTGTGCGCGATATCTCAGTCTTACTCAATTACTTTGAGATTAACCGTAGCCGAGATGCGGCGCCCCTTCAACATCGTTTTTATACAACTGCAAATAGCCAAAGTTTTGCCCAGATAGGAGCAGAATGGCTGGAAAAAGAGATTCATGTGGAGCATGTAACATTATGACAAACAAAATTTATGAATACAAGGATGACCAGGACTGGTATGTTGGATCCTACAGTGTTTTTGGTGGCATTCGGACTTTGACGGATGATGAGTTAGAGTTTCCGCTATTTGATTTGGCCAAAATCTTTCGAGATGAGGAGCGAGGATTTCCACTTTCAGTTACTGTTTTACGATATGGTTCAGCCTATCGCTTACTCTCTTTTGTGGTAGATATTCTCAACCAAGAAGCGGATCGAAACTTAGAAGTCATTCAACGTCAGGGTGCCTTGCTCTTAGTTGAAAATGGTCAACTTTTGCATGTAGAATTGCCTAAAGAAGGAGTCAATGTTCAGGACTTTTTCGAGACAAATAAAGTCAGAGAAACCTTGTTGATTGCAACTCGTAACGAGGGTAAAACCAAGGAATTTCGAGCTATCTTTGACAAACTGGGCTATGACGTAGAAAATCTAAATGATTATCCAGACCTACCTGAAGTAGCAGAAACAGGTATGACCTTTGAAGAAAATGCTCGCCTCAAGGCTGAAACTATTTCTAAATTAACAGGCAAGATGGTTCTAGCAGATGACTCTGGTCTTAAAGTCGATGTCCTCGGTGGTCTACCAGGTGTCTGGTCAGCTCGTTTCGCAGGAGTAGGGGCAACTGATCAAGAAAAATAATGCTAAACTCTTGCACGAGTTAGCTATGGTCTTTGAACTCAAAGGACCGTTCAGCGCAATTCCACACAACCCTGGTCGTAGCTAGCCCAGGTAAGGAAAGCTTGGTTGTCGAAGCTGACTGGCCAGGCTACATTAACTTTGAACCTAAGGGTGAAAAATGGTTTTGGTTATGATCCACTCTTCTTAGTAGGAGAAACTGGTAAATCATCAGCTGAATTAACCCTTGAAGAAAAATAGTCAATCCCACCGTGCCTTAGCCGTTAAGAAACTTTTGGAGGTATTTCCATCATGGCAAAGCAAACCATCATTGTAATGAGCGACTCCCACGGAGATAGCTTGATTGTAGAAGAAATCCGTGACCGCTATCTGGGGAAAGTTGATGCCATATTTTTCACGATGGTGACTCGGAACTTCGCCCAGATTCACCACTCTGGGAAGGAATCCAGGTAGTCAGAGGAAACATGGACTTTTATTCAGACTATCCAGAACGTTTGGTGACTCAACTGGGTCCTACCAAGATTATCCAGACTCATGGACATTTGTTTGATATTAACTTCAATTTCCAAAAGCTTGATTTTTGGGCTCAAGAGGAAGATGCAGATATCTGTCTTTATGGGCACTTGCATGTTCCAAATGCTTGGATGGAAGGGAAGACACTCTTTTTAAATCCTGGTTCTATTAGTCAACCACGTGGAACCATCAGAGAATGTCTCTATGCCCGTGTAGAGATTGATGATAGCTACTTTAAAGTGGACTTTTTGACACGGAACCATGAGGTCTATCCAGGCTTATCCAAGGAGTTTGCTCGATGATTGCCAAAGAGTTTGAACAGTTTTTACTGGAGCAAGAGGAAACCTTTTTGACTCCTGCTGAAAATTTGGCTGTACTCATTGATACCCACAATGCAGATCATGCAATTCTCCTCCTTAGCCAGATGACCTATACCAGAGTGCCAGTAGTGACTGATGAGAAAGAATTTGTCGGAACCATTGGACTTAGAGACATTCTGGCCTACCAGATGGAGCAGGGCTTGAGTCAGGAAGCCATGGCAGATACGGATATCGTACATATGACCAAGAAGGACGTAGCAGTTGTCAGTCCAGACTATACACTGACGGATGTTTTACATAAGTTAGTGGATGAGTCTTTCCTACCAGTCGTTGACAAGGATGGTATCTTCCAAGGCATTATCACACGGAAGTCAATCCTTAAGGCTGTCAATGCTCTCTTGCATGATTTTAGTAAGGAATATGAGATTCGAAGCAAATGAGAGAAGGAATTTCAGCATTTTTAGAAGAAAAACAAGGTTTGTCTGTAAATTCTAAGCAATCCTATAAGTATGACTTGGAGCAGTTTTTAGATTTGATTGGAGAACGAATCTCTGAGACAAGTTTAAAAATCTACCAAGCTCAACTATCTCAGTTTAAAATCAGTGCCCAAAAGCGTAAGGTTTCTGCTTGCAATCAATTTCTTTACTTTTTATACCAGAAGGGGAAAATTGCTACCTTTCATCGTTTAGAATTGCCGAAACAGGCTGAGAAAAAGCAAGTTCAGTCAGAACTTTTAGACCTCAGTTCTTTCTGGCAAGAAAGTGCCTATCCAGAGGGACGCTTGTTGGCCTTACTGATAGTTGAATTGGGCCTCTTACCAAGTGAAATTCTAGCCTTAAAAACAAGTGATGTGAACCTAGATTTCAAGTGTTGAGAGTCAATAAAGCTTCTCAACAAAGAATCTTGAGCCTTCCTACAAACCTGCTTGCGGAGTTAGAACCCTTGATGGGACAGACCTACCTCTTTGAAAAAGCTGGGAAGCCATACTCTCGTCAATGGGCCTTTCGTCAGTTAGAAGCCTTTCTAAAGGAAAAAGGTTTTTCAGACTTATCTGCCCAAGGATTGAGAGAACAGTTTATATTAAGACAAATCGAAGAAAAGGTTGACTTGTACGAAATTGCTAAAAAATTAGGATTAAAGACAGTCATGACCTTGGAAAAATATAGATAATGGATATTAAATTAAAAGATTTTGAAGGGCCTTTGGATCTTCTTTTGCACTTGGTTTCAAAGTACCAGATGGATATCTATGATGTACCGATTACAGAGGTTATCGAGCAATATTTAGCCTATATCTCGACATTACAAGCTATGCGTTTGGAAGTCGCAGGTGAGTACATGGTCATGGCTAGTCAACTCATGCTGATCAAGAGTCGCAAGCTCTTGCCGAAGGTTGCAGAAGTGACAGACCTAGAGGATGACCTTGAGCAGGACCTCCTTTCTCAAATCGAAGAATACCGCAAGTTTAAACTTTTGGGAGAGCAGTTGGAAGTGAAAGCATCAAGAACGAGCTCAATATTACTCAAAAGCGCCGACAGAGTTGATTTATGAGGATGCTGAACTTGTGCATGATAAGACGACGATTGATCTTTCTTAGCCTTTTCAAACTTGCTTTCCAAGAAAAAGGAAGAATTCTCGCAAAATCATACAACCATTCTACGAGATGAGTATAAGATTGAGGATATGATGGTTATCGTCCGAGAAGCCTTGGTTGAAGGTCAACAATTGTGCTTGCAGGATTTGTTTAAAGAAACCAAGGATTTACAAGAGGTCATCACACTATTTTTAGCAACCTTGGAGTTGATTAAAACCCAAGAAATTCTCTTAATTCAAAAAGAGAGCTTTGGAGATATCTATCTCCTGAAAAAGAATGAGGAAAATCAAGTAGAGCAGAGTCGATCTTGATAGAGAGGAAATATGAGTACTTTAGCAGAAATAGAAGCGCTCTTGTTTGTAGCGGGTGAAGAGGGAATAAGGATTCGCCAGTTGGCTGAGCTCCTCTCTTTGCCACCGACTGGTATCCAGCAAAGCTTAGAAAAGTTAACCCAAAAGTATGAAAAAGACCAGGATTCTAGTCTAGCCCTGATTGAGACAGGTGGTGCCTACAGATTGGTAACCAAGCCTCAATTTGCAGCCATTTTGAAAGAATACTCTAAGGCACCCATCAACCAGAGCCTATCTCGAGCTGCCCTTGAAACCTTGTCCATCATTGCTTACAAGCAGCCTATCACACGGATAGAGATTGATGCTATTCGGGGGGTTAATTCAAGCGGAGCTCTAGCTAAGTTACAGGCCTTCGATTTGATAAGAGAAGACGGGAAAAAAGAAGTTCTTGGACGCCCTAATCTCTATGTAACGACGGATTATTTTCTAGATTACATGGGAATTAACCATTTGGAAGAATTGCCAGTGATAGATGAGCTTGATATTCAAGCACAAGAAAGCCAACTATTTGGTGAAAGGATAGAAGAAGATGAGAATCAATAAATATATTGCCCACGCAGGTGTGGCCAGTAGGAGAAAAGCAGAAGAGTTGATCAAGCAAGGATTGGTGACGGTTAACGGCCAAGTGGTGCGTGAATTAGCAACGACTATCAAGTCAGGCGACAAGGTTGAAGTTGAAGGACAACCCATCTATAACGAAGAAAAGGTTTACTATCTGCTCAATAAACCACGCGGAGTGATTTCCAGTGTGACAGATGACAAGGGTCGTAAGACAGTTGTTGACCTTTTGCCCAATGTGAAAGAGCGTATCTATCCTGTGGGGCGTTTGGACTGGGATACGTCTGGAGTCTTGATTTTGACCAATGATGGGGATTTTACAGATGAGATGATTCACCCTCGTAATGAGATTGACAAGGTCTATGTTGCACGTGTGAAAGGGATTGCCAACAAAGAAAATCTTCGTCCCTTGACTCGAGGGGTTGAGATTGATGGCAAGAAAACCAAGCCAGCTGTTTATGAGATTCTTAAAGTGGATCCAGTTAAAAACCGTTCAGTTGTACAGTTGACAATCCATGAGGGACGCAATCACCAGGTCAAAAAAATGTTTGAAGCGGTTGGTCTCCAAGTAGATAAACTCTCTCGAACTCGTTTTGGTCATCTAGACTTGACAGGACTTCGTCCAGGAGAATCACGCCGTCTCAATAAAAAAGAAATCAGCCAACTACACACCATGGCTGTAACAAATAATAAATAATGAAAAAAATCTTAATTGCGCCAGTGCGCTTTTACCAACGCTTTATCTCGCCAGCCTTTCCACCGTCTTGCAGATTTGAGCCTAGTTGTTCAAACTATATGATTCAGGCTATTGAAAAACATGGATTCAAGGGAGTTTTGATGGGCTTGGCTAGGATATTACGTTGCCATCCTTGGTCTGAAACGGGTAAAGATCCAGTACCAGACTACTTTTCATTAAAGCGAAATACAAGAGAAGAAGGATCACATTT